>Ga0209507_1000040_pt1 | contig 251570 bp, 201 predicted proteins | sample AD_UKC028_MetaG_FD_184414 | JGI IMG/M metagenome (GOLD analysis project Ga0209507, IMG submission 184414) | Active sludge microbial communities of municipal wastewater-treating anaerobic digesters from USA - AD_UKC028_MetaG (SPAdes) (version 2) | ecosystem: Engineered > Bioreactor > Anaerobic...
GGCTGAAGATAAGCGGCGCAAGGTGGCGCAAGAACAACAGCCTCGCCATAGCGACGCTGAGGGCCTGTTTTTTCAGCGACGAATGGGACACATGCTTCAAAGCCGCCGCCTAAAACAAAAACCGCACACCTCCCCCGCCTTTTGACGCCCCGATGGCCCGCACAAATCCCGGGACCGGCAATCTGAAGCGATCCGCCATCTGGACGCAGGCCCCCGTTACCCGCCTGAAGCTCTCAAAAAACTCCCATCGCCATAAGTCCAGCCATTTGAGGCTGTAATGACGCGAACAGAACAGCGTCATGGCGACCGCGAACGCCGCCGCGCCGACGACCTTGGCGACGGCCACCCCCATGATGCCCATCCCCAGCGACTTCACCAGGTAGATCGCGACCAGAGACAGCGCCAGACCGTATATCGCGCGGGAAATCACCCCCGGAAGCACAATCTTCCTGCCCCAAAGCCCGTACTCCGTCATGTCCGCAATGTTCTGGAACATCACCCCCCAGCACATCACCGCGCAGGGAATCATCCCGGGCGCGTATGCGGAGCCGTAGAAAATCCTGAGCAGAATGGGCGATCCGAGGGTCGCCGCCAGCGCTGTGCCCATGTAGACCGGGCCGGACAGCTTGAACATGCGCCTTAGGAAATCCTTCTGCGCCTCCGGGTTCTGGTCAACGACGGCTCTGGAGAATGTGACATTGTTTGCCGCTCCGCCAACGAAGGAGGCGATGAATGCTGCTCCCAGGGCTGTCTCATAAATGCCGCGGTCGGCGTCCCCAAGAATGTAGATCACCAGAAACTTGTCCCAGTGCTCCAGAAGCGACCGGGCAATCTCCGGGATCAGGTACCAAAGCCCCCCGCGTATCACCTCAATGTATTCGCTCGTCCGGATCGTCACCGGGCCGGAGAGATATTTTCCATACTGGGCCATTCTGACCGTAACGACCAGCGCATTTGCGATCATGAAGCTCAGGACCGCCGTGATCACGGAAAGCCTGCCGGTCAGCCAGAAAACCATCAAGGCGACGAGGAACATCGGCTGGAGAACGATGGCGGCCAGGTTCTGCCGGTCGAGGCGGCCAAGCCCGTAATCCAGCCCGATCATGCAGTTGGCCATGATGGTCAGGGGCAGGACGGTGAGCATCAGGCGGGAGGCGGCCCAGATGTGCCTCCTCTCCTCCCCAAGCAGGTAAGGCAGCCCGAACCACCCTATGACCACCCAGATTATCGAGAACACTATCGCTAGCCTGAAGGCGATCCTTGCGAGAACGGCCACCCGCTCCTTCTGCGTGCCGAGCTTGTGCGCGATGGACCAGCGGATGCCGAGAAGCCCGAACGTGGCAAAGAACATCGGCCAAGGCTGAGCCGCGCCGAACTGACCCTTGCCGACCGGCCCCAGCACGCGGGCGACGATGACGCTGGTGAGCACGGTCATGACCTGCACGCCGGCCAGCGTGAGGGCGCTCATCAGGGCAAGCTTTGAATCCGGTTTCTTATGGTCTTCCGTCATTCGGAATTTTTATGAGGCAACTCCCTTTTAATGGTCTTCCCTCTCCTCGAAGAGAGTGTGGTGTTGCGCAGCAACGATGGGTGAGGGGGGAATAAAAACGCGCCGGTCGCCGGCAATCCTGATGATGAACCGAAGAATCACTGCTTCCCGGCGTCGGGCTTGATGTCGTAACTCCTTCGCGGCTCGCGCCTGAGCGGCACAGCCCTGTCCTTGTTGCTTTCCCACCACCCGAGCCACTGCTTGACGGCCTCGGCGCGGGATTCCGGCGTCGGGGCGGGTTCCCTGTAGTCCTCATGCGACTTCGGCAACGGGACTTCCGGGAACGCCAGCGCGATCTCCTGCCCCGTTATGTCCTGAAGAACCTCATTGGCGATGTTGCAGTCCGGCGCGGCATGAATCCGGAGAACCTCTATCAGCAGCGGGACGAATTCCAGCGCTTTCTCGCCGCGGATGTAATCGTACGCGCTGTCCTTGAGCTTGTCACGCGAGCCTATGGTAATTGCGGCCAGCGCCTTCGCGTCCGTCCCCTCGCGCGGGCTTACCCACATCGCCAGCGCGCAGTAGGACGCCAGCGCCTTGTCGCTTTCCATCGTCTTCTTCACAAACTCGAAACCCGCGTCTCCATTCATACGCGCAAGGGCGATGACGGCCTCCCCACGCGCCTCCTTCTGAGGATCGGAGACCGCGTCCCATATCGAGCCGCCCAGGGCATCGCGCGTGTCGCGCTCCTTGTTGCTGCCCTCCACCGCTCGGATGAGGCGCTCCTCGTCCTCCCGCGCGCCGAGGTAGCCCAGCGTCCGGGCGGCGTACTTGCGCGTCAGGACGTTGGCGTCGGTGAGCATGTTGATGAGTTTCTGGCGGGCGTAGGCGGCATTCATGCGGATGAGCCGGTCCGATGCGGCGCGCTTCTGCAATCGCGCCTCCTCGTAGGTCTTCGCGCCGCCGTACAACTGGGTTCCGTGCGCGACCTCGATTTCCGCCAGCGCCTTGTCCACCCTTGCGGGCTTCATGTACAGCAAGTAGGATACGCCGGCGATGACGATCAGCGCCGCGTAAAGTCCGACCACCTTGACGATTGTCCTGGGATCTGCGGCCATGCGTTCAGGAAGTTGCTCCGCGGGCGACGGCGGATGTGGACAACGGCCCGAACGCATATCATTGTTGGCTGCGGCGCAGAGTCAAGGGAAAAGAATCCGCCCGTGTAACCGGTCAGTGAAGGGCGTGTTTATATGCCGGTCACTTGTAGGGGCGGGTTTGAAACCCGCCCCTACGCTATTACGCGCCCGTGACTGACGCCGTACCCGCCCGTTGCGCGCGGAATGAAAGGAATCCGGAAGATGGCGTCCAAAAAGAATCCAAAATGCGCCGAATACCGCGTTGACGCCGCAGTCCCGTCCGACGCGGCCGACCTGGCGATGACAGACATTGCGGCTTTCGCGCCCTGGTTCGGCGACGGCCCGCCCACCGACTCCGAGATCGAGAAGGCGACCCAGTCCTACCGCGCGAACCTCAAGCGCGGGGCCTATGTCGCCGTGGTCCGCGACTCCGGCGGCCGAGCAGTCGGCCTTATCGAGGCCGGCGGCAGCAAAGGCTCCTCATGGGCCATCGGCACGGTGGCGGTCCATCCCGACCATCGCGGACGCAACCTGGGGGGGATGCTGCTGGCGGAGGCGGAGAGGGAGGCGCGCAAACGCGGGCTGAGCGTCATCACGCTGAGCACGATGAACCGCTACCGGGGCATGGTGTTGACGGCATTCAAGGCCGGCTTCGACGTCTACAACGCTTCCTACGACGGCAGTCGCGGGGACTACCGCCTGCTGATGGTCAAGGACCTGCGGCTAAAGGGCGTCTGACCATCCCCCGCCCCGGCGCAGATCGAGAGGGCGGCTCATTTGCCTCAACAGAGCAATCCAAAACCCCTGATTCCGACGGGCGCCGACCGGATCATCCTCGGCCTTCTTGTCGCGCTCTGCGCCTTTCCCCCGACGCGCGGAACTGCGCTGACGGCCCTGCCGTGCCTTTTCCTGAGTTCCGTCCTCGCCGTCGGAATCTATCGCAGCGCGCTGTTCTTCGCGCTGTTGCCGACCGTCAACGTCGCCCTGACCCTCCCCCTCGTCCTGGCCGGCTTATTCACCGTCCCCAACCATCTGCTCGCCTGCGCCGCGCTGACCGCTGCTTCGGCACGGCTGAACTGGAAATACGGGGGCGTCTCGCGCGTTTCATATAACGCGCAACACAGCGGCATTGCTCAAAACGGGCGCGCGACTGTCTTGTCCGCGTTGCCGATATATCTGACGCTGCTTGTCTGCCTGTCGGCCGGCGCGGCGCTTTCGGTCTGCCCCTGGGCGATGAACAGTCCCGTTGCGGGCCACCTCTGCGGGATTCAGGACGGCGGACTCTACATCGCCCGCAACGGCGCATTCCCATTCCTTGACATAGGCAGGATCGGCCATCACAACGACCACCTCTTTTACAACCCGCTGGCGACGCTTCTGTCGGCGACGTGCCATCTGCATTGCGCCGACGCAGATGCCGCGCGACAAACCGTCTACTGCTTTCCTGTCTTCGCGTTGACGGGTTTCGGCCTGGGCTGCCTTGCGCTCTCCGCCGCGTTTTCCGGAAGTTTCTGGCCTGGATTCCTGTGCGTCATGCTTTGCTTCAACGCGGCCCATTTTGCCTACACCGCATGGCATCTGACGCATGATCTGTTCCTTCCCTGTTATACCGCAACCTTCATCGTCGCCGCAGCCGAAGGCATGAAAAGCAGGCGCGCGCGGGATGCTCTGACGACGGGCATCCTGCTGGCGGGGGCGGGATTCGTCCGTCCCTACCTGCACGTGATTTTCCTCGCCGCCGCCGGGACGATCATCCTCGCGCGCATGATCGCCTTCGCCGCCCGGCGGCGGCGCGCAGACGCTCACCTGCGGCTGACGGCGGCGATTCTCTGCATCGCCTTAGTCGCAGGATCGTCGTGGAATGCGATCATGTGGGCGAAGTACGGCAGCCCCCTGTTCCCTCACGTCCGCTCTCTCGGCCGGGCGGGCGCGCGCGTCTCGCTTCGAGACGCGGACGCACGCGGAATAACTAATAATTCCGGCTGGAATTTCTTCGCCGGGACCGCGCCCGGATACGGCTCCGCGCGGGACAGCCTGCGCGGCGCAATCGGGCTTTACACCACAAGGCACGGGGTTTTCGATGTGTTGAAACCATTCCGAGGCGCGGCCATGCCCCCGGTCGCGGTGGTCGGCCTGCTCTTTCTGCTGGCAACCCCGGCAAGGAGAAGGCTGCGCGGCGATCCAGCGGGCCAGATTCTGATCCTCTGCGCGATGTTCAGCCTGACACTGTGCCTGATGGGCGGGTACGCATATCAATTCAACCCCAAGCTGATCCTGCCGTTCTCGGTCGCCGGGAATATGCTCGGGGCCGCAGGTTTGGCGCGGATCGGACGGGCGATATCGGAGAAAGCGTCCCGCAGCCGGATTGCAGCCGCCCGCGCAACGCCATCCGCCCTCGGAACTATCCTCGTTATCGGCCTCGGATTCTCCCCGATGGTCAGGAGCGCGACAATATTACTTCCCGGACGTGGACCGGGCCTGACCAGCGCGGAAAGGACGCTGGAGTGGACCCTGTCAGCCTCATCTTTCAGGCAGTCCGCCGCCATCGCGCGACAACTCCGCGAAAGCCCCGACGGCGGCGACGGGACGCTAGTGTGCTTCTTCTCCCAGCCGGCGGACATGCCGCTTTATCTGCTGCATAAAAAGTATTTCTGGGAATACCCGCATTATGAAAGCCCGGAATGCATGGACCTTCACTTCTGCCGAACGCCAGGCGAGCTGGAAGAGATGCTCGACAGGCTGAGGATCAGAACGATATTGACCGGGCCTGCCGCAAGCGGGAAATGGAACGCAGTCGTCGCCATGTGGCGGGCCAGGGGCGCGCCGGAAATCCTGCCCGCATTGATCGAGTCCGGCAAAGGCCCATTCCGCCCGGTTACGCCGGGGGATTGGTGGATTCGGGCATATGCGCGGTAGTGGGAGAGGCTAACCGTTCACCCCTGCCTCTGCGAATACGAAAGCAAATTCCGATAAAGCTCCTCGTGCCGCCTGACCATGCGGTCCAGCGTGAAATTGTCCTCCATGTGCCGCCTTGCCGCCATGCCCAGGGCGGACGCGAATTTCCCGTCCGCCAGAACACCTGCAACCGCTTTCGTGATCGCCTCGGCGTCTTCCGCCGGAACCAGCAACCCGGTCTTCCCGTTCAGGATGAGTTCCTCGCTGCCGGCCACGTCCGTTGCGACAACGGGCAGTTCCATCGCCATCGCCTCCATCACGGCGTTGCACATGCCCTCCCAACGGCTTGAGGAGATGAAGACGTCCGATGCCAGCATCAACGGGCGCACATCCTCCAGCCTGCCGGGCATGGCGACGCTTGCGGCGATGCCCAGCTGCGCTGCCAGTTTCTCAAGCTCGGCGCGGAGCGGCCCCTCCCCGGCGATGACAAGCCTGTGCCCGAAGTCCGCGAACCCGCCCTTGGCGAACGCGCGGATCAGAACGTCGAAGCCCTTCTGCTCATGCAACCGGCCGACGGCGGCCATCAACGCGGCATCCGGGCGGACCCCGAAACGCGCTCTCTCCCGCTGCCTGGCGGCTACGGCGCCCGCGCCGATCAGCCCCGCCAGAAACTCGTCATCCTCCGGAACGCCTCCCGGCGCGGCCCCCCGGGTGAAACGCCGCGCGTCAACGCCGTTCGGTATGACGCTTGCCTTCTCCTGCGGGATGCCGTTGCCGACGACGCTCCGGCGAACGCCCTCGCTGACGCAGACCCAGTGGTAATTCCAGCCTTTCGTCAGCTTGTCCAGGGCGCGGTGGCTCATGCGCGGCTCCGCCACGCGGACGGAGGTGAGCATGAGCGGCCCTTTCTCATTCTTCAGCGCCGAGCGCGCAAGCAGGCTTGCGTGGAAAAGATAGGCGTGGACGATGTCCGGTTGAAAGCGTTGGACGGCGTCGCTGAGAACGCGCCCCGCCTCGCGGAATTCACCCGCGCGCTTGATGATGCCCGGTTTCTCCCCGCCGGGAACAACCTCGCCCATGCGCAGGCCGATCGTCTTCACGCTCCGCGCGTTAAGCTCCGCCGCAAGCGGCGCGCTGCCGGCCATGTAGGCGACCTGCGGCTCGAACTCCGCGCGGTCAAGCCCAAGCACGAGCCGGCAAAGCGACTGCTCCGCCCCGCCCTCGTCAAGCTCCGTTATGACGTAAAGAATCCTCATGGCGACTCGCTCCTTTTACCCTTGCATGCGCCTGCGCGGGGCGGCCATTGCCGCCTGTGTGAAAGCGCCGGCAGGCTGCCCCTGACCTGTGCAAGCCTGCCCGCGTCAAGAACCGCGGAGCAGAACCCCTCCCCGTCCTGCGCGACGGCCAGTGGGACTCCCCAAGGGTCAACGATCATGCTGCGCCCGAAGCTGCGAAGCCCGCGCGGATGGTCCCCCCACTGGTTGGCCGCAATGACGAAACTCTGATTTTCAATCGCCCGCGCGGCGAGCAACACTCCCCAGTGATCCCGTCCGGTCTCCATCGCGAACGCGGCCGGCACGCAGAGAACCTCGCAATTTTGATCCATAAGGTTTCTGTACAACTCCGGAAACCGAAGATCGTAGCATATGCTCAGACCGACCGTGGCGAACGGGGCGCGAACCGCGACGGTCTGATCCCCGGGGATGACGAAGTCGCTCTCCCTGTAGTTGACGCGCTCCGGAATGTTGATCGAGAACAGGTGCATCTTGCGGTAGACCGCGGCGAGTTTCCCTTCTGGGGAAAAGACCGGGCAGGCGTTACGGACCTTGCCCTCAGCCGCCTTTTCAAAGATCGAGCCGCCGACCAGCCAGCACCCGCTTGACGCGGCGAATTCCGACAGCCTGTGCGTCGTCGGGCCGGGAATTATTTCCGCCTGCGCGACCATCTCCTTCGCCGGGCCGTAGCAGGCGAACATCTCCGGCAGGCAGATGAACTCCGCGCCGTCGCTCCGGGCGCGCGACGCGATGTCCAGCGCCTTCGAGACGTTCTTTTCCCTGTCCAGGTCTGCGCAAACCTGAACCGCCGCCGCCTTGATCGTCTTCATCAGACAGGCTCCCATGCACGCACTGTGCGCCTGACCATCCCGTAGCCGGACGCGATCGCGTCCCGCACTTGTTTCGTCAACTGCCTCTCGTATTCCCTGGCCGCCGTCTTTGGCATTCCCTGCGTCGAGCGCGGCCTTACCGGTTCGTGATAAATGACTGTGACCGGCTGGAAGTCCGGCAGCAGGTTCATCCGGGGCCATGCTTGGTAGCTTCCGATGATAGTCACGGGCAATATCTGCGCTCCCGTCGCGGTGGCAAGCCTGGCCATGCCCGGCTGGAACTCCCCCAGGCTGCCGTCCAGGCTGCGCGTGCCCTCCGGGAATATGCCGATCGGGCGTCCGGACTTCAAGATGCGCAAGCTGATCGAGTAGAGCTGAAGCGGTGTCGCGTCCTCCCGGACCGGGACGACGCCGTAGGGGCGCATGAGCAGGCCGGGGAAAATCGGCCCCGTATACTGGCTGGCGGTCAGGTAGGACACTGGGCGGTTGACCGGCGGGCTGATCAGGATCGGATCGAGGTAGCTGTTATGGTTAGCGGCCAGTATGAACGCGCCCTCCCGGGGGATGAAACCCGTTTTGAGGTAGCGCAGTCCGCACGTCGCGTTGAAAAGCGTCCAGACCAGAAGGCGGCTTGCCCTCCAGACCGTCGCGTTCCCGTTCGGCGCCTCCGCGCCGCGGTCAACCCTTTTTCTCTTCGACCGCTCCATCCGCTCCTTCAATGTCCCTCGCGCTGTCCTTCACCTTTACTCGCGTCAGCAGCGCCATTCCTATCAGAAGACTGAAAAGCAGGCAACTTAGCGCGACGCGATAACTGGTTGAATCCTCCGCGCCGAACTTCATGTCCGCAATCCAGCCGAAAAGGAAGTTGCCGACGATGCTGAGCTTGGCCGTGATTCCGTAAAGGCCGAAGTATTCGCCGATCTCGTCCGGCGGGGCCAGCGTCACCAGCAGCTTGCGCCCCGCCGTCCACGTCCCCGCCAGCGCGAACGTCCCAAGCCCCAGGAACATGACGGCGAAGACGATTTCGCTGCTGGTCCACGCGCATGACAGGAGCGTGACGAGAAACGCCAGCATGGAGGCGGCCAGGACGCGCTTGCTGCCCCAGCGGTCGGCCATCCAGCCCGTCGCCATGCCCGTCCCCAGCGCGATGACGGAGAACAGGATCATGTAGAGCGCCGCCCGGTCGGTCGTCAGCCCCAGCCCCTTCTTCACAAAGGGCATGAAGCAGGCGATCAGCGCGTTGACGGTGTCCAGGCAGAAGAAGTTGGCCAGCAGGAAGAACATCACGTTGCGGTTCGCCGGAAGGTTCCGGAGCGTTCGGAGAAGCCGCCCGAACCCGTCGCCGACAACGGTCATGCTGAGCGGCTGTTCATTCTCGACGCGCCGTTCCGGAACCCAGATGATGAGAGGGATCGAGAAAATCAGAAAGAGCAGCCCCGCGACCACAAACGCAGGGCCGAAAAAAAGAATCTGCCCGTTGAAAACGATCCCACGGCCCTGCGCCTTCAGAAACTTGCACGCCCAGAGCGCGATGGGCAGCGCGAAAGCGGTCCCCAGATAGCCAAGCCCCACACCCAGGCCCGTCACCCGCCCGACGTGCCTCCTCTCGGCGATCTGCACGACAAGCGATTCGTAGAAGACAAGCGACGTGTTATAGGCAAACGTGGTGATGAAATACAGGACGAGCAGGATCGGCCAATTAATAGTCGCAGACATGGCGATCGTGCAGACGCAGCAGGCGGCGGTGGTGAAGATCAGGTAGCGCTTGGACTGCCCGGTGCGGTCGGCTATCGCGCCGCAGGCCGGGACGGCAAGCCCCGACGCTATCAGCCCCGCCGACAGCGTCCAGAAGGCATATTTCTCCTTGCCCGTCAGTTCCGCAAGGTGAAGCTGGAAGGCCAGCGTGACGACGACGCCGGAGTAAATGGTATTGGCGAAGTCGTAAAGGCACCAGCTTCCGGCGGGCAGGAATCGGGTTTTTTCAACGCCGGATCGCATGGGCGGGGTTGTAACACGGACGGCGGGCGCGTTCAAGGCGCATCAGCGCACTTTGATCACCGTCCGCCCCAGGGAAATCTCGCTGCCGGGATAAAGCGCAGCGTTATCACACCGCTTCCGATTGACGTAGGTCCCGTTGGTGCTTTCCCGGTCCTTGACCGTCAGGACGCCGGAGTTGAGCGTGAACGTGCAGTGCGGCGCACTTATCGTGGTGTCCCCAAGCGAAATGACCCGCTTGCCCTTCATGCGCCCGAACGTCAGCTCCTCCCCCTCGGAGAGAACGTAGCTGCGCCCCTGCGACGGCCCCTCCACGATCTCCAGCACAACGCTGCCGTCCGCATAGTCCGACTCGCTCACCGGCGGCAGGCTGGCGGAATCCATCCCCGGCTCGGACTCGTCAATGATCGCCGGCAGCTCCTGGGTCACAAAGCCGCTCTCCCTCGCCCCGGCCGGGGAGACGAATGCGCTCCTCATGACGTCCTCCGCCGTGGTCCTTATCGCGCTAATCAGGGCGTCCGGATTTGCCGGTCGGGCGTCCGGGAAGGGGGACGTCATCCTCTCCAGCAGCAGGTTCACCGGCTCTGAAACATTCGGCAGCCGCATCGGTCCGCGCGCCATCCCGTTCCGGGCCTCGGTCCCCGCCAGAACGTCATGAAGGATCACACCGAGAGAATACATGTCCGAGGCTATCGTAGGCTCCGTCATGGGCCGGGCCAGCTCCGGAGCGAGGTACCGGTTCAAAAGCTGGTCCTCTGCGATCTCCGCCCGGGCGTCCGGCGCCAGCCCCGTCAGGCAGCCGGCGTTGGTCAGCCACGGCCTCCCGTCATTGTCCAAGATCAGGCATGACGGGGCGGGAAGACCGTGGCAAAGCCCGCTGTCATTCAACGACCTGAATCGCCGCGCGATGCGGAAGAAAAGCCCCAGCGCCTGAGTCTCGTTCATGCGCTCGCTCAGCACGCTCCGACCGGCGATCCTGAGGCTGACCGTGTAGAACCCTCGGGAATCGTACCCGCATGCTTGAACGTGCGGAATGCCCCTTTCGTTCAGATTCCCCAGCTTCTGCATGTACTCCAGCCTTGCCTCGACTCCCCCGGGCTGGCGCAAGAGCTTCATCGGGGTGAACCTGACCAGAACGTCGCGCGCCATGTCAACCTGCCGGGCGGCATAGACGACACTTGCCAGTCCGTTGCCCTCCCGCGACACCAGCCGGCAGCCCCACAATTCCGGAAGGTCCGCCGCAAGCTCATGGTGCTTGAGTATCGCCTCAAGGTCAACCGCCAACTGGTCCGCGCTCGCGTAGCGCTGCTCCGGCCTCTTGGCCATGGCCTTCCTGATGATGCCGGCCATGCCGGCTGAGACCGCGCGGTTGAATTCGCGAGGGTCCGGAACCGGATCCGTGGCGTGTTTGAAAATCTGCGCGCTGATGCCCCCGATGTAGGGGCTTCTGCCGCAAAGCATATGAAACAGGCATCCCCCCAGGGCGTAGACGTCCGACCTGCCGTCGGTCTCGCTGGAGTTCTCGACCTGTTCGGGGGCCATGAAGGTGGCTGTTCCGACGATGTACCCGTGCTGGGTCTGGCGCGCCCCCTCCATCTCCCGCCACATGGCCAGGCCCAGGTCCGCTAACTTGGCCGTGCCGAACTCCGAACCGCCCCCGCCCTTGCGGACGTAGAGGATGTTCGACGGCTTAACATCCCGGTGAACGATCCCCAAACCGTGTACGTGATGCAACGCCCGGGCGATCTGCATGCCGATGTGCGCCGTCTCCGGCTCCGACAGCGGGCCGCCCCGACGGACAAGCTCCCGTAAGTCCTCCCCCTCGACGTATTCCATGGCGAGGTAATGGTACCCCTCGGCCTCGCCGATCAGGTATGCCCTGACGATGTTGGGATGGTCCAGCCGCGCAAGCGCCCGCGCCTCCTTCTGGAAACGGCTCACAAGAGTGGCGTCAATCGCGCTCTCCGGCTTCATCAGCTTTATCGCGACCGTTCGCTTCAGCCCCAGTTGCCGCGCCTTGAAAACGCTGCCCATGCTGCCCACGCCGATGCGTTCGATGATATCGAACCCCGGCACAAGGTTGCGCGGCACGTCAATGCCCGGCCTGCGCCCCAGCAGGGATTCCAGTTGCTGCCCCGTTACGTATCCGGCGTCAATCGCTATGTCCGAAAGGCTGCGGGAGGCGCTGCCGGACTCGATCTCCCCCCTCTGCTGCTCCAGCAGGCTCTCAAGCTGACCCGGGGACATCGTAAGGGATTCGAGGACCCGCCTGGCAAATTCCTCGTCCGCTTGACTCAGGTATTGAATGGCCAATGTTTATTTCCGGACATCTGGGCAATGCTTCCGGGCGCCCGCTCAGGCCAGTCTTCGCCCGGCGGCTGAAACGCCCTTATTGCAGAACATGAATTGTATACCCCGCCGCCTTGGGCTAACAAGAATTTTCCCGTCCCGCGCCTTTTCACGCAAATGCGTTGCCAAAACCCCCCAGCGGCAATAAGATTCACGTTCCATGAAAGCGGCCCGTTACTACGCCCCGGACGACATCCGCATCGAAGAAGCCCCGCGCCCCGCGCCCGGGGAGGGGGAAGTCCTCGCCCGAATGCTCGCCTGCGGACTGTGCGGCACTGACCTGCATAAGTTCCGCCACGCGACCGTCACCCCCGGAACCGTTCTCGGGCACGAACTCGTCGCCCGCGTCGAGGAGTGCGGCCCGAACGTCTCCGCCTTCCGGCCGGGGGACAGGATCGCCGTCTTCCATCATTGCCCCTGCTTCGTCTGCGAGGTTTGCCTGAGGGGGCATTACAGCCTCTGCCCGTCCTTCCGGGAAACGCTCATCAGCCCCGGCGGATTCGCCGAATTCGTTCTCGTGAAACGCCGCGCGGTTGAAAATCTGCTGCTGAAAATCCCGGACCACGTTCCGGACGAGGAGGCCGCGCTGATCGAGTGCGCGGCGTGCTGCCTTCGCGCGATACTCAACTGCCGGCTCGCCGCCGGGGACCGCGTCGCAATCATCGGCGCGGGGCCGGTCGGCCTGGTTCACCTCAGGCTCCTGAAAACGCTCGGCGCCGGGCGCGTGACGCTGCTGGACCTTCAGGACTGGCGGCTGAAGGCCGCCCTGAGCGCCGGCGCGGACGCGGCGGTCAATCCGTCCGATCCCGACGCGCTGTCCGGCGTCATGGGGAGGGCGCAACTGGTCGTAATCGCGGCGGCCAGCCCCGCGGCGGTCGAACTTGGCATGAAGTGCGCCGGGCCGGGCGCGACGGTCTGCTTCTTCGCGGAATGCCCGCCGGGATCGAGCGTCGCGATTGACCCCAACCGGCTCTACCACTCGGAACTCAGTCTGGTCGGATGTTATTCCTCCAGCCCGCGCGAGCAGCGCATGACGCTTGACCTGCTGGCTGCGGGCGGATTATCGTTCAGGGACTTGATAACCCACGTCTACCCGCTTGATGAAACCCTGGCGGCCTTTCGGACGGCCTGCCGGGGCGAGTCGTCGTTGAAAACGCTCGTCAAGGCCTGAACCCCGCTCCGGCCCCCGCCGGGGCGCGCGTTCGCGCCAGAGGTTAAATCGGATGGATATGCTTGCCGCGGTGCTTTACGGCCCCAGGGACGTGCGCATGGAGCGCGTCCCGATACCGGAACCGGGGCGGGGCGAAGTCCTCGTCCGCGTCGGAGCCGCCACGACGTGCGGCACAGACGCCAAGGTCTACGTCAGGGGCGAGCACCCGAAGATGATCACCCCCCCCGCAATATTCGGCCACGAGTTCTCCGGGACGGTTGACAAGGTCGGCCCCGGCGGCTCGAAGTGGAAGAGGGGCCAGCGGGTCGTGGCCGCGAATTCCGCCCCGTGCGGGCGCTGCTTCTTCTGCCGCAAGGAGCTTCCGGAGCTTTGCGAGGACCTGCTCTTCATGAACGGGGCATACGCTCAATACGCCCTCGTCCCCGAGCGCATCGCGGAGACGAACCTGCGGGAGATTCCGGAAAGCGTGCCCTTCGAGCACGCTTCGCTGGCGGAGCCGCTTGCCTGCGTCGTCCACGGATTCGAGCAGATCCCGGTCTCCGCGGACACGACGGTCGCCGTCAACGGCGCGGGACCGATAGGGTTGTTCTTCCTTCAATTGCTCAAGGCCGCGAAGGCCCGCGTCATCCAGTCGGACAGTTCGCCGGGGCGGCTGGACATCGCCCGACTCCTGGGCGCGGACGAGGTGGTCAACATCTGCGGCGTCGGCGACCAGGTTTCCGCCGTGCGGGGCCTCACCGACGGGGGGCGCGGGGCGGACATCGCCATTGAGGCCGTCGGCATTCCGGAAGTATGGGAGAAGACCGTGAAGATGGTCCGCAAGGGCGGCCTGGCGCTGCTCTTCGGCGGCTGCCCGAGCGGGACGACTTTCCGGCTGGACACGGCCTCGCTGCATTATGACGAATTGACGGTCAAGGGCGCGTTCCACCACACGCCGCGCGCGTTCCGCAGGGCGCTGGAAATGCTCTCAAGCGGAATCGTGAACGCCGGCGCCATGATCACCGCCCGCTTCCCGCTCGAAAAAGTGGCCGACGCCCTTCAGATGATCCTTGACCATCGGGGCGTGAAAAGCGCCGTCATCCCGCCGGAGTAGAACATTCCCTTCTTCTATCGCGGAAGGGTGTTGACAAAGCATCCTATATGTGTACACTTGATGTGGTAGCATAAGGAGGATAATGATGGACTGTGTCAGCATCAGGGATATGCGCAAAAGGTTAAGCCGATTGATCGAAGCGGCCGAGCGCGGCGAGTCCGTGACCATTACGAAACGCGGAAGGAAGGTCGCAATGCTCGTCCCGGCAGGAACGTCGCCCATCGGTCGCCTGCCGGACCTGACCGAATTCCGGGCGTCGCTTAAGGTGAAGGGGCGAAGTCTGACCGACGAACTCCTGGATATGCGGCGTGAAGAGCGCTTCTGATGCACTACCTCGATACGAGCGTGTTGACTTCCTACTACTGTGCTGAGGATCGGAGTCCGCGCATCCAAAAACTGCTGTCAGGAATTGATGATTCGGCCATCAGCCCTCTTGTCGAGGTCGAATTCTACTGCGCATTGGGACGCAAGGCGCGAGCTAGAACTGTGAAAACAGAAGACGCCCGGCGCGTAATCGCTCAATTCAGGCAGCATCTCTCGACCCCGGTGTTCCACATGGCGCAGATACGGACCGCAGATTACAAGATTGCCGGAGAATGGATTGCCGAACTCGACTCGCCGCTTCGCGCGCTTGACGCCCTGCACCTTGCAATTGCGTTCAATGGGGGGATGATTATCGTCACGGCGGACAAGGTTCTGGCGCAATCGGCAAGAAGTTTAGGAGTAAAATATGAATTCGCCGGATAGGCGGAATTGAAGCGCTGACATGGAGTCATCTACCGCAAGTCCTCAAGCGCCCCCCGAATTTCCATGAAATCCCCCTCCCCGATCCTACCCGCGTATTGCAGGACAACGCGCCCCATGCGATCTACTATAAAAATGTTACTCTCCCCCAGTTTCGCCCCCAATTCGTCTCGGAAATCCCCGTCCCAGTCGCCGTAAATAGTTATCCCCTCAGCGTCGGAGTTCTGCCTCAGCTTCATTTCCCAGATTGGACGCGTCAGCGTGTTCGCCCCGCTCGTGTCAATTACAGCCAATCCTATCCACTCATCGTTGCTGAAAAGCTCTCGCGCAAGCGCCGACACCGCGTTCTTGAAATCCCGGTTGACTTCCGCCGTCTCACGCGTTTCGTATGTGATGATTGTTATCTTTCCGATAATATCGGCCCTGGTGATGACGCCGCCAGAACCTGACACAAGGCGGAAGTCGGGAAGCCACCTTATGCCGTCAGGAACACCGATGACTTGGCCGTCCGGGGCATCGTCCTTCTGCAAAACGCATCTTCCCGCTCCGAGCGAGCGGGGCTTTTCCTGTGCGCTGCATCCCCCAATCGTTGCAAGTGTTATTAGGCACATGAAAAGCGCGGTTTCAGCCGTCAAGGACATACTGATTTACTCCGGCATGGGCCGGGGCGGCGCGCATGGAACGCCGTAACTGCGGCATATCATGTCCGCTGAAATCCTGCCGGACTCGTAGATCGTAGGCAGTCCGCTTCCCGGATGCGTCCCCCCGCCGACAAGGTAGCAGTGATCCCATTCCTCAAACTTGTTGTGCGGGCGGAAGTAAAGCATCTGCCTGAGGGTATGAGCAAGGTTGAACGTCGCTCCGCAGTAGACGCTGTGTTCATTCTCCCATTGTCCGGGGTGAATCATTTTCTCGGCAACGATGTGCTTGCGTATGTCCTTCATAACGGTGCGCTTCTCAATGCCGTCCAGCACGCGCTCCCGGAATGCGTCCTTCTCCTTCTCCCAGTCAATCCCGCTCTGATTATTCGGCGCCGGAACGAGGACGTATACCGCGGAATGCCCCTCAGGCGCGACAGTCGGATCGTTTATCGAGGAATTACGGACGTAGAAGGATATGTCCCGCGAGATGACCTTTCTGCGCGATATCTCGTCAAGGTTCCTGCGATAGTCCTGCGCAAATACTATAGTGTGATGTTTTGCGTCGTAGAGTTTGTCAAGTCCAAGGTACAACATGAAGGTTGAACATGAGTATTGGCGGGCCGCGAGATTTTCCTTCGTATACTTCCTGATCCTGGCCGGATCAGCGATGTGCGTCATGGTATGCGCGAAATCCGCGTTGATGATGACCTCATCAGCTTCAACCTTTTCTCCATTCTGAAGCTCAACGCCTTTCGCCGCGCCGTTTTCCACGGTGATTCGCTTCACAGGGCAGTTCAGCCGGATAACCCCGCCCTCCTCCTCAACGACCTTCGCCATTCCATGTGATATGCGGCTGAGTCCGCCTGTGACATGGTAGATGCCGTAACGATATTCAATGTATGGAATGATTCCGAATGCGCCGGGACAGGTCCAGGGAGACATACCCAGGTATTTTGATTGAAACGTGAAGGAGATACGCAGCTTCTCAGGCTCGAAATAATCGCCGAGAACTCCGTAAAGGGACCTTCCGACCGCCAGATGTGGCAAAACCTTCAGGAAGACCGGAGCGAACATGGCCGACGGCGACGAATATGGTTTCTGAAGGCACGGGTACATGTGCAGGAGACGTTTCTTTTCCGTTGCAAGGAATCTTGAGAAACCGGCCTCCTGCCCTGGGAATGCTCTCGCTATCTCGGCGCGCATTTTTTCCGGATCTGACATCGGGAAAACGGATCGGTCGTCAAACACAAGCTCATACATGGGATCAAGGAGCTTGAACTCCATGTAGTCGTTCGCCTTGCGCCCGGTCTCCTCGAATATCTCATCCAGCAGAAACTTCATCATCAGGAAGGTGGGGCCTATGTCGAAGCAGTATTCCCCCAGTCGGATTTCTCCGTTGCGTCCTCCAACCTGTGACTCCTTCTCGTAGATAGTGACCTTGAAACCCCTGTGCGCGAGAATCATCGCTGCGGTCAGTCCGCCCGGCCCAGCCCCGATGATCGCTATATGTTTTTCCGTTCTCTTCGCCTTATCCATTTCGCATTCCTTTTCTGACCGGCTTCAGGGAATCCGCTGGAATCCGGGGACACTGAATCCGGCGACACTATACTGTTTTTGATCCATCATCTTACGCCTTTTTTCGCGGTCTGCCCGGCTTGCCGGGGGCAAGTCGCCTGTCCAGTCTCGACTCTAGCCCGGCGACAAACCCTTCGTTTCCCAGCGGGCGGCCCGTGCGCTCGTGAAGCCGAAGGCACTCGGCCTCGGCGTCTGTAAGGCCGGCGGCCAGGACCTCGCCCCAGCGCGGCCAGATGTCCAGAAGCCGCTGCGTCTTCACCAAGGCGTCGTCGCGGCCGGTTGCGTGGGCGCGAGCGCTGGACCACTCGTAGTCCTCCGCGCGCTTCACCAGCCCCGCGCGCACCGGATTGAGTTCAACATGGCGCGCCGCCGCGCAAAGGTGCGCCTCGTCGAGGGGGAACGACGCGAAGCGATACTGCCACAGGTAACCGCTCCAGCCCTTGCGCAAGTTGACGGACCGGCTGTAGCGGCGGTGAGCTTCGCCGAGGGCGCGCGCCAGCGAGTCCGCCCGCTCAGGCGCCGCGATCAGGTGGACGTGATTGGGCATGAGGCAGTATGCCCACACCTCGACGCCGCGCTTTGCGCACCATTCCACTGCCAGTGCGATGTAGTCCTCGTAATCGGCGCGGCGGAAGAAAGTCTTCATGCGGCGCGCGCCGCGCTGCGTAACGTGATGCGGCAGCCCGGGCGCCACGATTCGCGCTATTCTTGCCATGCCTCACATCGTAACTCCCGCCACGCCTGGCTGTCAATATCTGTATGATGTCCCCTGATTGCCCTGATTACTGCACCGTGGATGCTTTGCCACCTGTCGGGTATGGCTCATCCCCCGCCAAACACAATCTCCAGCCTCGCCGGGGCGCCTTCTCTGTGTCGGCAGCGGACATAAAGCGTCCTTGCAGTCTCCGAATACTCCCACCCGTCAAGCGCCGACGGAAGATCATCGCGCTCCGGCAGGGGACGCCCGCCAAACATCACCTTCGACGGACGGGAGATTCCGGCTATCATCGTTCCGGACGCCTCCCCGGGCCAGAACGCGAGTTCAACGATCAGAGTATGGTCCTCCAGTTTCGCGTTTTGCACCCGCGCGCAGGACGTGACGTGAACGCGCCCCTTGTCCGTCCGCAGGACGATCGTGCGAACCTCCGTATCGCTCCCCTCAAGCGACATACGGTTCAGCAGAATGTCCTCCGGGTTTATGAACGGTCCGTTGTGGACCGTCATGCGCCGCCCCAGACTGTCCGGGTAGGTTCCGGTCCGCTTCCGGGCATCGTCGAAATCCAGCAACTGACGCTCGCCGGAGATCGTTATCCCCTCGGCCAGTTGCGTCCAGGGGTAGCTGTGGTCGTATTGCGAGAGGCGCTGGAGCCAGTAGGCGTACACCAGGCTGCACCACTGGACAGGCACGCCCATCCAGGAGTGCGTGAAGAAAGTCGTGCCGAAGACGGGGATCCCGGCGTAGAGCATCCAGGGCGGGACATTCCCATCCTGCCACATATAGTGGAAGCAAATGCCGGTTCTGGCCCAGTAGACGGCTTTTTCCAGGTACGCCGGATCGCCGACAGCCTCATATGCCTCAAGAAAGGCTGCAAGGCCATAGGCCGATCCGAGGACGTCCGGCTGGTAGATGGGGCACTCCCAGCCCTGCGCGCCGTGGGGGATGGAGAATCGCTCGTGGTAGGCCAGCGCGCGCCTGCCGCCCTCGATTGCGGGTTCATAGCCCGTCAGGCGCGCAATGCGCCACAGGCTGTAGGCGTTGCGTGAGACGATGCCCTGGGAGGCGTAATCCGGATCGCCGAGGGCCTTGCGCTGCTCATCGGGCGAGAAGGACCACGCGCCGTCAGCGCGCTGGGAGCCTAGCAGGGCGTCTGCCTGCGCGACCAGCGCAGTTCGGGCGGCCCGCAGGTGGCCGGTGTAGAAGGCGGCGGAACCCCACATGATATGGCAGCAGGCTGGACTCTGCAGCCCGCCGGGGCCTTCATCCCGGAGGGTGTTGTTAAATATAAGGTCTGCGCGGCGTCGCGATGTCTGCCGGGCCAAGGGGTCGGCGGCGAGCTTGGAATCCATCCAAAGTAGCAGACCGAGTTGCGGGGCGTTAGCGGGCGCCCAGTCAATGCAATGTCGGGATTTCTGGGTCTGCCCATCCCATACTGTCTTCATAAGTCCTTCCCGGGCAATGTCATACGTCTTCTGCACCGGCCAGGGACGATCCGACGGGAGGGGCATGTGGAATTCGTCAAGCCAGGCATCAACCGCGCTCAGGCAGTCTTTCGGCTTGTCCAATAGAAGTTTTGCGCGAAGGGTCCACCGCCCATCCTTGTCCATGGGGCAGCCGGCGCCGGCAAGACGATCGTTTTCGGGCCGGAATTCCACCGGCGGCGGGAGGAAAAGCTCCATGAGGTGATTGTCCGCCTGCTCCACGAAATTCGGCGATGCAAAGGCCGCGCCGAGACCCTGATTCGCCCCGTCCCAGCGTTGCGCGCCGTCCCAGAGCAAAGCGACAAGGGCGGAATCGCTGCAAACGGCCATGAGCGGCATGGTGACCTTGAGCCTGTCCGGGGCAAGGCGGTTGCTGACAGGCGGTTTTGCGTCCCTTGTGCCGGAGCTATGCTCATCGGGGCCAAGGTATTCAAGCCCGGGGAACAGCGCCCCGCGTTTGCGCCAGCCGCCGAAACCGTCATTGACCCTGAGCGACGGCCCGGCAAAGCGGGAAACGGATGTCCCCTGCGGCGCGAAAAGCCTGTATTCAATATCCAGCATGGGCTTCCCGGCTCCAAGAATATAATCCGCCTCGGCGCGGAGCGATTTTTTCAACGGGGAGTCGAAATCCATCTTCAGGAGCAGTCTGGCAGTCTGCTCGGTTTTCTCCGTCGCCATCTCAACCGACACGAGCGGACACAAGACCGGCTCATCCTTCCGTTTAAGGCTGACATCGGTCGGCATCGGGGCAATCGCAACAGTTATCCATCGCTCTCCGTCTGCCACCTGATAGAATGCGGTCCATCGCTGTCCGGGCAATGTCGCGACGACCATGCGGCAGAGGTCATTCTGTATGACGGACAATTCCTTGTCGGACGTTGCCGACAGTCCCGGTTTCCTAGGCTCGAACAGGATCGGGGGCAGGTTGTCCACAAACGTCGGAAACTCTTTCATTACAAGGAGTTGCGCCCCGTCCCGAACTGCGGCGACAAGGGCGGTCCGCCCTGCTTCTCCGGACCTGACAATGCCCGATACGGTGCATTTTTCGCCTGGCCCGAGGGGATTCAGTTCGCCCGTCGTCGTTTCTGCGCCGCCGATGGCAAAGATCATTTCCGCCTGACCCGGTTCCCACGTGCCCAGGCCATCGTTGGACAGGACGGCGCGGACAGGGGCTTCGGAGCGGGGCTGAAGGGTTGCCAGGCCCAGAGACAGTTCCCCTATCCTCAACTGCGGCAGGTAGTTGGCAAAGATCAGCCGGTTGGCCGCAAACCCTTGCGCGCCTACGACCCGCACTTGAGCGGCGCCGGGGGTTTTCGCGAGGTCATACTCGCCGAAGGTCCACTGACAACCCGGAGCGGGACGCAAAGGCAATGTTGCGACTTCGCCCACAGGCTGCCCCTCAGGTCCGAATCCCTGAATCTCCACAGAGCCGCCTTTTTCCGGGAGGGCGGCGGTCTGGCAGAAGATCATGCCTGACATCCCGGGCAGCGCTCCCTGGGAATCTGCCGGGATGCGGCGCATGAGGAGAATTTTCGGGGCGACGAAATGCGCCCAGTCGTAATTCTCGTTGCCTTCGACGGCGTTTGTGGCCAGTTGCAGCTCGGCGTCATCCTCGGAGAAGCGATCAAGGATTACTACGAAGGGGATCCCCTCGCTGGGGGGGTCAATGCGTTCCAATACCGTTTCTCCATTTATACGAATGATATACTTTACCCCGTTGTGGCGATAAGCGTCCGTCTTCTTCCATACATAAGGGTCTGTGGCCGTCATGCCGGTAAGCAGCAGGGAGTAGCCGCGCGGAAGGCGGGGGAGCCTGAGCTTGTATGTGACGGTCGCGTCCCCGGATGCCGTCGGATGCAGATAAAGGACGGGGGATGCCCTTTCGCCCAGCAGTTCGGCCTCCTGGACCTGCACGGCCATGGTGTTGTTTGTTTTTGCTGAAGGAAATTCGCGCAGAAGGTCCGCGACGACCTGCGCGTCCGGCACAGCCATGCGGTCCAGAACCGGGGCCATGACGCGCCTCAACTGCTGGCGGCATCCCGCAAGGAGCAGCAGCGACGCGATAAGCGCTGTTGGCGCCAGTTTATTCCGGAATCTGTTACGCATAAGCGCTCCCCTTCGGGCCGGAGAATCGGGGCGGCAAGGCCAGGCCCGGCTACAAGAGCAGGATACATCTTGAAGGTTGGAAATGTCAAATATGGTTCATAATGGGCCGCGCCGCGCCCACGCCGCGGGCAGCGGCGCAGAGGGCTTGATTTTCGGGCATTTCTTGACTTGGAGTCGCCGGGATGGTAGATGCTTGGGCTTCCGGGCGGCGGCGGCGGGCGCATTTACGGGAAAAGCCGCCCCGTCCGATTTCAGAAGGAGAATACGCAGATGTCCCGAGCGTTGACAATAGCGACAGTTCTTGCCCTTGCGCTGGCCGGCCGGTTCGCCGGTTCGGCGGCGGCCCAGGGCGCGCCGACCATGCCGGTCCCGACCGGGGCGGTCAATGAAATGGCCGTGCTGCCATTCGGGCCGGCGCGCATCGTCACGCGCAACATCTTTGACGTGATCGTCGCCCCGCCGGTGATGCCCGCCGGACCGTTCACAAGCGGCGAGGAGGAAGCTCCAGACAGGCAGACCGTCATTCCACCCCGGTTCGAGTGGGAGGGATTCGATTACGACGACGAGGGGAACAGGCACGGGTGGCCGTCCCTGAGGGGCGATCGCTACGGCGGCGTGGTATTGGGCTTCGTTGAGAAACGCAAGCGCTTCACCTACGGGCTGATCGTTCCGTATCATAGAGTCAGCGCAAAGACAAGCGTACGCATTCAGCAGACCATTCCCGATCCGACGACTCCGATGATGATTGACGCAAGCGGAGACATAGAGGCGGACATTGAGGCTTTCGGGGTCGGCGGATTCGCAAGTTATGACGTTCTGAGCGAGAAGGAAGCCCAGCCCGCGACGGTGACGGCCGGGGCGGCGGCGGGGTGGCTGATGACGCGCCAGGACGTCAGGGCGAATTACGCGGTCGGTTACTCATCCCCGGCAACGTCCGGCAATGATTACCAGTCCCGCAGGGACCACGACGACCGGAATACCGGGGTTGCCGGGCCGTTTCTGAACGCGCGCAAGGACCTGGGCGTCGTAACCGTGGGATTGGCGGGGCTTTACCTGGCGTCCGTGACGGACAATTCGGACAGTTGGGTTTCCCACGAGGTTATCTACTCTCCATACGTCGCCGCGCCGGTGACGGACCGCGTGACGGTCTCGGTTTCGGGCGCGAGGGTGGACATTCTGAAGGACGAGCGGGGGCCGAGCGGGTTCCCGAGCCATTATTACATGGTCACGGGACAGATGGCGGTAGGCATAACGCCCACCGTGAAGGCATTTGCCGGCGCGCGCCGGATGCTGGGCGTGGAGGATTACCGTTCGGACAGCGTCTTCGGCGGATTGGAAATCGTCTTTTGAGCGGACTTTTTTCAGAATAATTGCTTGACATGAAGCAAACAACCTGCTCCAATGGATACAGGTGCGGGAATGTGAGGGGGCGTGCGGAGAAACTGGGTTGGAATCAGGAATTTTCTAAACGGGTTTCAGTTGTTGCGAGGAGTCGAATCATGACAAGAAGTAGACGCGGTTTTACGTTGATTGAGCTCCTGGTGGTGATCGCGATCATCGCCATCCTGGCAGGGATGCTGTTGCCCGCGCTGGCTGCCGCGCGAAACAGCGCCAGGACGAGCAAGTGCTTGAGCAACCAGAAACAGGTAGGGGTTGCCATCAACCTTTACAGCAGCCAGAATGACGCCTCCCCTCCGGGCATCCTGTGCGCCCGCATGTCGCCGGACTGGAAGAGGACGGCCACTCAGGAAGGCGGCTTCGATTTGCTCGGATATGTGTGGCTGATCGGTTTCGTGGGCAAGGCCCTTATCATGAATAAGGACGGCATACCCACAAGCAGCAAGTACTTCTCAGACTATCTGGACGCGTGGCTGAGCCAGAGCCTGCGGACACAGCTCCAGCCGTTCATTTCCGGTTCGACCGGCCAGATTGTTGTGGCCACCACCGGGCAGACCACGTCATCATCATCGGCTGAAAAGGAAACCATTTTCCGATGTCCGGCCGACACGGAATGGTCAACCAACTTCCAATTTCCTTTCGACCCCGGCCCAACCGATAACTATAACGATGACAAAAGGGACCTTTACTCCATCGTGTCAGGCAACATGCCTGGCGTTTCTTTGACTCCACAGGTTTTGGCGCGCATAGAGCAAAGCTACATGTATGCCAGCGTGGCCACTCACGGCTGCATGGCGGGAGACATGACAGGCGGATCCGCAGCGGAATTCGCCGCTGATGTGATTGGCAGCCTGGGAGCGGCAGATCCCGAGGATTTGCTTGATGACCTCATCAATGGCGTGTATGACCAGGAACTCAGAACGAACGAAGTGTTGCAGATAAAGCCAATGCCTCCCGGCAAGCAGGGCGCCAACGGTGTGCCGAATGTTTATGACATGACCTCTGAGACACCGGTTTATTCCACGCTTCGCGGAAGACACCGGGTTGCGATCAAACGCTCGGCCAGCAAGCCCATGGTTTGCGACGTCGGCATGTACAGGGAAGACAACGGCCCTAAAGAGACGCGAAACGACAACTATGCCAATCCGATCAAAAGCAGTTACGGCTGGCACAACAAGTCCCGCACGAACGTCCTCTGGGCTGACGGTCACTCCTCAACCCCGGAGGCCGGCTGGTGGGACAAGTATCCGCCGGCGGGCGGACCGATGTGCGTCGGTCTTTACGGCGCCGACGCGCAGTACATGTCCTTCCCCTGCAACGTCCTGGATTTCTGGACCTATGACGCAACCAAGGAAACCACCTATCCCGGATGGAACGAGAGAGTCTTCTCCGAATACTGCCTCTATAACGATGACGTCAAGAGGATGAAGTAACGAGAAGCGTTTGTTGACGCAAACAGGGAGAACGGGATCTTCAGTCCCGTTCTCCTTTTCTTTTAACATTTGCATCCGCCTTCCGGCGCGGGGAGAATCCGATCTTGCGAATGCCGGGCGGCGAGTTTCAAGTCCGCCCGGAATCGCGCCAACGCCGGTTTAACTCCTCTCCCGGATGAGTAAGATATGAGCGCTGAATGTGAATTAACTCCAAAGACCGTGCCTCATGTTCTGACCGCGCACAGGCGCATAGTCACGCCCATACCGCCGCCGGAAAGTCTGCCGCTGCTGGAGCAACTGAGGCGGGAAGAGCCGCGATGCATGACCGGGCAGCCGCCCATCGTATGGGAGACGGCTGAAGGTTTCCTCGTCCGCGACCCCTACGGCAACCAGTGGATAGATTTTTCCAGCGGAGTGCTGATAACGAACGCGGGGCATGGGCGGAAGGAAATAGCCGACGCGATTACCGCCCAGGCGCAGGCGCCGCTGTTGACCAGCTATTGCTTCCCGAACCGGGCGCGGGCGGCGCTTGTCCACAGGCTGGTTGAACTGTCGCCGCCGGGGCTTGACAATGTCTTTCTTCTCTCGACGGGGTCGGAGACTGTTGAGTGCGCCATCAAGCTGGGGCGCGCGCGGGGAATATCCCTTGGCGGTCACGGAAAGACTATAGTGGTGTCATTTGACCGCGCTTTCCACGGGCGCACGCTCGGATCGCAGATGATCGGCGGTTTTCCGGCGCTGAAGGAATGGATCGCCAACCTGGACCCGGGCATGGTTCAGGTTCCGTTCCCGGACGGATATCACACTCCCGACACTGATTTCGGGCTGTTTGAAAGAACGCTGGAGCAGAAACGCGTTGCCCCCGAGGCCGTATGCGCGGTTATCATGGAAACATATCAGGGCAGCGGGGCCAGCTTTGCTCCGGCGGAATATGTCAGGGAATTGCGCCGCTGGTGCGACGCGCATGACGCAGTCCTTGTGATGGACGAGGTGCAGGCCGGTTTTGGGCGAACGGGACCGTTCTGGGGCTTTGAGCATTACGGGATCGTTCCGGACCTGATGTGCCTGGGCAAGGGGATAAGCTCATCTCTGCCGATTTCAGCCATTATCGGGCGGCGGAAGATAATGGACCTGTTCGGGCCGGGTTCCATGACCAGCACGCATTCCGGCAATCCGGTATGCTGCGCGGCAGCGCTGGCCAATATAGAACTGCTGCTCGCGGAGGACCTTCCGGGCAACTCGCGCCGCGTCGGGGAAGCGCTGCATAAGGAACTGGGGCGGATTGCGAAACGATTTGAGGACCGCATTGGCGCAGTGCACGGCAAAGGGCTGGCAGTCGGGATTCACTGCCGGACGGCAAAGGACGGCAAACCTGACGGCGAACTGGCGCGAAAGGTCGTGGAGGGTTGCGTGGAGCGCGGAGTAATGCTTTTCAACCCGGTGGGGGTGGGTGGTTCGACGATTAAGATCTGCCCTCCATTGTGCATTACCGAGGACGCTTCGCTGGAGGCGGCGGGGGTGGTTGAGGAGGCGTTTGAAGCGGCGCTTGATTGATCTCCGCGCCCGGCGGCAAATGAATAAGCGCGAGTATCCGGTCAGTGAAGGGAGCGTTTATATGCCAGCCACTTGCAGGGGTCGGGTTTGAAACCCGCCCCTACCATGCCACGCGCCCGTGACGGACGCCGCACAAACGCGACTTAAACACGGTTGACACGAGTCGTGTCATGCGGCATTATAAATGACCGGACGGTCGGTCATTTTTCTTTGAAGGGATTCGCATGAGTCCGATAAAGGTTGACGTCGAGGAGAAGAAGCGGCAGATCCTGCTGGCCGCCGCCCGTGTCTTCGCGTCAAGCGGATTCCAGGCCAGCACGGTCGCCGCCGTCGCCCGCAAGGCCGGCGTATCCAAGGGCAGCATCTACGACTATTTCAAAAGCAAGCGCGAGATGTTCGTGATGCTCGTGCAGGAGATGCTGCGCCAGGACGCCGAGGAGATAAGCAAAATAGCGACCGGGGCGGGTTCCGCGCGGGAGAAGATCGAGTCGGTCTTCGAGTCGTGGGTGGCCAAAGCGCGGGAGTGGCAGGAGTTGAGCGGGCTGATGCTGGAGTTCTGGGCGGAGGCTTCGCAGGGGGAACGCAGCGGCTCCCTTTCCCGTTTCTTCAACAAGAGTTACAAGGATTACCACAGGATGCTGAAGGGGCTGCTGGACGAGGGCATCAGCAACGGCGAGTTCCGGGCGGACACGGACTGCGACCAGACGGCGGCGATGGTGATCGCGTGCCTTGACGGCGTTCTGCTGCAGAGCGCGCTGGACAGGCGGCTGGGCGAGGTCGGCCCGCTGAAGGACACATTTCTGCAATTTCTCCTGCAGGGGATCGCCCGGCCGGGCGACGCCCCCGCGGGAACATCACGAAAAGGCGCAAGAAGATGAGCGGACGCGCGGTGAAAAAGATGTTTGTCTGGGCGGCCATAGCAGGCGTCGCGGCTGCGGTGATCTACTACGGCATGCAGGACGAGCTTACGAAGGTGAGCAAGGAGGGCCTGCTGGTCGCCTCCGGGCGCATCGAGGGCACGGAGGTGCGCCCAGGCTCAAGGATGGCCGGGCGCGTGGTCGAAGTGCTCTTTGAGGAAGGCCGCCAGGTCGAGAAGGGGCAAGCGCTGGTCCGGATTGAATCCGACCAGATGAAGCTGGGCACCATGTGGGCGGAATCCGAGCTTCGCAAGGGCATGAGCCAGCTTGCCGCCGGGATGAAGCAGCTTGAAATGGCGGCGGAGCAGGCGACGCTGGCGCAGACGCAGCTTGAGCTTGCGCAGGAGACGGTCCCCCTGCAGATCGAGGGCGCGGAAAAGGCGCGGGAGGCCGCCCGGGCGAATGTCGAGCAGGCGAAGGCGCAGATGGAATACGCCAAGGCGACGTTCGGCAGGGCCAGCACACTGGAGAAGTCGAAGGTCGCGCCGACGGAGGCGTTGGACATGGCGCAGGCGCAGTTCGGCGTGACGAGGGCTATGGTGGACGGGGCGGAGAAGCTTGTGGCGCAGGCGGAGGCCGCGCTCAAAGGCGCGAAGGCCGGCGAGAAACAGATCGCGATGGCCGCCGCTCAATTGCGGCAGGCCAGGCTTCAGGTGGAGGCCGGGAAACACCAGTGCGATGCGGGCGAGGCGTCGGTGGATTCCGCGCGCGCGATGGTCGCAATAGCAAAGAGCGCGGAAAACGATTGCGAAATCCGGTCCCCCATCAGCGGCGTCGCCGTGGCCAGGCTTGTGGAGCCGGGCGAAATCCTCTCCGGATCCAGCCCCGTGGCCGTCATCGTGGACATGGACAAACTGCACCTGAAGGTCTACATCCCTTCGGCGGAGGCCGGGCAGGTGAAGCTGAACGACCGGGTCCGCGTATATCCCGACGCGATGCCGGACAAGGCATTCGAGGCATACGTCGCGGATGTGAGCCAGCAGGCGGAGTTCACGCCCAAGAACGTGGAGACGCGCGAGCAGCGCACGCGGCTGGTCTTCGGCGTAAAACTCGCGTTCAAGGACAACGCTGACCGGCAGCTCAAGCCGGGGATGCCCGCAGAGGCCGTGATACGCTGGAAGGAAAACGTCGAATGGGAGCATCCGACCCGGTTGCGCTAGAGGCGCAGGGGCTGAACAAGTCCTTCCGCAAGCTCCAGGCCGTCCGGGACGTTTCCCTTCAGCTTCACAAGGGGGAGATTCTCGGGCTGATCGGCCCGGACGGAGCGGGCAAGAGCACCGTCATGCAGATGCTGGCGGGGCTGATACGCCCGGACTCCGGGAGTATCCGCGTCGGGGAGATGGACGCGGTGCGCAGGCCCGAGCGCGTCAAGCAGGTGGTCGGCTTCATGCCGCAGGGGCTTGGATTCTCCCTGGCCGGGGAGCTTAGCGTCAGGGAGAACATGGAGTATTTCGCCGACATACACGAGGTTCCGTCGGCGAAGCGGAAGGAAAAGTTCGACGTTCTGCTGCGGATGACGCGCCTGGCTCCGTTCTCCAGGCGCGAGGCGAAGAATCTCTCCGGCGGGATGCGGCAGAAGCTGGCGCTCTGCTGCGCCCTGGTCCACTCCCCGCGGGTATTGATGCTGGACGAGCCGACGACCGGCGTTGATCCGGTCAGCCGGCGCGACTTCTGGATCATCATCGCCGACATCATGCGCCACGAGGACGTCTCGTTGCTCGTGGCCACGGCATACATGGAGGAGGCGGAGCGCTGCCACAGGGTCGCCTTTATGGCCGGCGGGCGAATCCTGGCGTTCGGCGATCCGGACGGGCTGAAGCGCCCTCTTCTGGGACGGGTCTGCGAGACGGAGGCCGACGCGGAGGGCGAGGCGCTCAGCAGGCTGCGCGCGGCGCGCCTGCCCGCGCAGATCATCCCGCTGGGCCGCTATGTGCGCCTGATCGGCAGGGCTTCCGGTCTGGCCCCGCTGGCGCAAGCCGCCCTGGGCGATTCCGCCTATGAAGTTAAGGAATCCGATCCGGAGCTTGAGGACGTCTTCGTGGACCTGCTTGCGTCCTCGGGCGAGGATTCCGAGGCCGCCGAAGAGGAGCATGAGGCTGCGAAGGCGGCCGCCGTCCGTAGCGTCGGGAACGGCAAGTCCATCCTGGTGGTAAGCGATCTTGAGAAGAAGTTCGGCGACTTCACGGCGGTGGACCGCATCAGTTTCGAGGTCAGGCCTGGAGAGGTTTTCGGACTTCTCGGCCCCAACGGCGCGGGCAAGACGACCGCCATCAAGATGCTCTGCGGCATCGTCGCCCCGACCAGCGGGGGGGGGAGGATAGTCGGTTTTGACGTCATCGGCGAGCAGCGCAAGATCAAGTCCCACATCGGCTACATGAGCCAGAAGTTCAGCCTTTACTCGGACCTGACCGTCGGGGAGAACATTGACCTTTACGCCGGCGTCTACCTGGTGCCGTGGGGCAAGCTGCGGGAGCGGAAGCGGAACGCGCTGCGGCTGAGCGGGCTGAGGGGGCGGCAGGACCGCCTTTCGCGCGATCTGCCGCTTGGCATCCGGCAGCGGCTCTCGCTGGCCTGCGCCCTTCTGCACGAGCCGGAGCTTGTCTTCCTTGACGAGCCGACCAGCGGCGTTGACCCCGTCGCCCGGCGACGCTTCTGGGACATCATTCACTACCTTTCGCGCGAGATGGGCATGTCCGTCATCGTCACGACGCATTACATGGACGAGGCGGAGCACTGCGACCGGCTTGCGCTCATGGCCGCCGGGCGGATCATAGCGCTCGGTTCCCCGGCGCAACTGGCCGGGCAGGTGGAGGACGATCTCGGCACGCTGCTGGAGGTCAACTGCTCGGACACGCTGCAGGGCGCGCGCGTCCTGCAGGACCACTTTGCGCAGGCAACCTTCTTCGGAAGCCGCATACACGTGTTCTCGAAGGACCCGCAGGCGGCGGAGAAGTCAATACCCGCGCTGCTTGACGCGGCGGGCATCCGCTTCCTGGGCATGAGGACCAGGCCGGTCCCGCTCGAGGAGGCGTTCATTCATTTCACGGAGCAGGCCGGGCTGGCGGACGCCGGAAAACTGTAACCCCCCCCCCCACATTTTTTGAGAGGACGACTGTGTTCAGTTTCGGCAGGACGATGGGCGTCATGCGCAAGGAGTTCCGGGAGATGGTGCGGGACTGGATGTTCGTGCGCCTTGCGCTGGTCGCGCCGACGGTCGTCTACCTGCTTTTTGCGTACGGGCTGGTCGTTGACGTGGAGAATCTGCCCGTCGGCATTCTGGACATGGACGCCACGCCGGCCAGCAGGCAGCTTTGCGGGGAGCTTTTCTCCACGCGGTACTTCAGGCGGCGCCTTCTGGCGTCCAGCGAGCAGGAGATCATCGAGGGGATTCAATCCGGAGAGCTTCGGCTGGGCGTGATAATCCCGCCGGGTTTCCAGCGCAAGCTTGAGCAGGGCCAGTTTTCTCCGATCCAGGTCTGGATTGACGGCATGCTGCCGTCCCGCGCGCAGGTGACCAGAAGCTACATCTCCGGCGTCCTGACCAACTACAACACTCGCGTCATCGCGCGATACATGGAGCGTTCCGGCGTCGGCGGGATGGAGGCGCTCGGAGGAATCAACGCCAAGATTCGATACTGGTACAACCCGGCGCTGCGCGGGAGCAATTATCTCGCGCCCGGGCTTTTCATGATTGTGATGATTCTTTTCCCCGCCCTGTTGGCATCCCTGTCCGTCGTGAGGGAGAAGGAGCTTGGCTCGATATTGGCCGTCTACTCGTCCCCGCTGACTAAGTTCGAATACATCATCGGCAAGACGCTGCCGCACGCGCTGAGTTCCCTGCTCAATTTCCAGTTTCTGTTTCTTTGCGCGCGGATTCTTTTCGACGTTCCGTTCAGGGGGAACCTGCTCGTGCTGGAGGGCGTGACCTTCATCTTCATCCTCTACGCGATGAGCATCGGCTTCTTCGTCTCGGTGCTGGTGCGCACGCAGGTCGCCGCGATGCTGACGACCACGGTCGCGACGCTTCTTCCGGGCTTCCTTTACAGCGGGCTGATCGTGCCGCTGTCCAGCATGGGGCCTGAGGCGGAGGCGATATCAACGCTCTTCGGCGCGACCTACTACGTCAGCCTCTGCCGCATCATCTTCCTGCGCGGGGGCAACGCCCAGATCATTCTTCACAATGTAATACCCATCGTCGGCTTCACCGTAGCTCTCTACGCGCTGACATTCATGCGGTTCAAAAAGAGGGTCGCTTGAGTTTCTTCTCCGAAATGCGAAGGACGCTGGCGCTCATGCGGAAAGAGTTCAAGGAGTTCTTCCGCAATCGCGCCTTGCTGTTCATCGTCATCTACATGTTCAGCGTGGACGTGTATTCCGCCGGCACGCTCCAGATGATGGTCAACAACCATCCCCTGGCCGTGCTGGACCGCGACCACACGCCCCTGAGCCGCGATCTTCAGGAGCACTTCCAGACCCCGTTCTTCCGCCACGTGGCGCAACTGACGGACGAGCGCGAGATTGACGACATGCTGGAGTTCTGCAGAGCAGCGATGATTCTCGTCATCCCCGAGGGATTCCAGCGGGAGGTCGCCTCCGGCCGCCCCGCCGACTTGCAGATCATCGTTGACGGGACCGACTCGCACACGGCACAGATAGCCACGGGCTACGTTGAGACGATTGTTGACGCATTCAACCGCGAACAGATGGGCAAGCGGCTTGGCGCGCCGCCGGAGGAGCTGCCGATACCGAAGCTGGACGCGCGGCTCCGCATCTGGTTCAACCCGAACATGAACGAGTCGTGGTTCGTGTCCCTGACGGAGCTTTTCAACGTCGTGATGGTCATCTCGGTCCTGCTGCCCGCGGCGGCGATGGTGCGCGAGAAGGAGCGCGGCACGATCGAGCAGTTGATGGTCTCTCCGCTGCACACGTATCAGATCATGCTTGCGAAGGTCATCCCGATGGTGACGATAACGGTGATCGGGACGATGGGTTCGATTTTCCTCGTGCTGCGCCCGGCCTACGACCTTCCACTGCGCGGAAACGTCTTCCTCTTTTTCCTGCTCACGGCGTTGTTTGTGGCGACGACGTCCGGGATGGGGTTGCTGGTTTCAACGCTGGCGGAAACGCTTCCGCAGACGATCATGCTCACCCTTGTCGTCCTCGCCCCCATGATGTTTTTGTCAGGATCATGGACACCGCTGGAGGCGATGCCGTTCTGGATGGCCAAGCTGACGGCGATTTCGCCGCTGCGGTATTACCTTGACATAGGCTTCGGCATTCTCATGAAGGGGAACGGGATTGACATGCTCTACGAGCAGGTTTTGGGGATGACGGTTTTGGGGATATTCCTGTTCGGTTACGGAACGTATCGCTTCCGCCGCATGTTCTCGTGACGGGCGGACGCGGCGGCAATGCCGGTCACTCCCGTTCCGAGGACTGTATCTCCCCCCTGATTCCAACCTTCGTCACCGTCAGCGGGATATCCCTGCCGGAATCCTCCAACGCGCCCTTCACGATGTAGACAAGCCCGAAGCAGCACGGAACTTCCATGTGGGCGACCTCGATTTCGCGGATGTCGTTCTCCCGGAATATCTCCGCCAGCTTCTCGCGGTAAAACTCGCCGTCGTCCAGTTTCGGGCAGCCGATCATCACGATCCGATCCGCGACGAAACGCTCGTGGAAGTTTGCGAAAGCGAAGGGGGCGCAGTCCGCCGCGATGAGCAGTTTCGCGCCCTCATAATACGGCGCGGCGGTCGGCGCGAGTTTCAGTTGCACAGGCCAGTTACGCAGGCGCGATTCTGGTTCGGCGCATTTTCTGCCGCCCGCGCTCTCCGAAGCGCCGCGCAATTGAAATGCCGCAGCGCTGGGACAGGCGTGGCCCCCGCCCGCTCGTCCTGTCACCCGGCGCATATCCAGCGCCGCTGATCCGGGGCAGGTATGGCTTCCATGCGAATGGGCGGCATGGCTGAATGGTTTTCGCCCTTCGTTTTTCAAGTTGCGCTCCACAGCCTTCACGTCAAAATCCTCCGCCGGGCGCTCCTCGATGGTCAACGCGCCTCGCGGGCATTCGCCGATGCACGCGCCCAGACCGTCGCAGTAGGTCTCGCTCACCAGCCGCGCCTTGCCGTCAATGATTTTCAGCGCGCCCTCGGCGCACGCCGTCGCGCACTGACCGCAACCGTCGCACTTCTCCTCGTCAATCCGGATGATTTTCCGCTTTGCGCTCATTTGTGTTTCTCCCTTGTGTTGCGCCGCCGCGCGGGGGCTTTTTGCGGAGCAGGTTTTTTCCGGCTGAAAACTCGTGTCAGATCAGAAAGCCTGGTGTTTGCGAAGTAATCGCGGAACTTGTCGTCAACCATGCCGACAAGTCCGCCCAGTATGCACGCGTCGCCGCTGCAGCCGGGGCGGCGAAGCAGGCAGCCTGCGCCCTTGAAAGGGCCTTCAATAGCCTCGTAGACCTGCATGAGAGAGACGCGCGACGGTGGGTTGACGAGCCTGAAGCCTCCGCCCGGTCCGCGCGTGGAATCCAGCAGACCGCCGTGAACCAGACGTTGAAGAATCTTGGCGAGATGCGCTTCGGAGACGCCGAGGCGGTCCGCGATCTCCGCGGACGGAACCGGCCTGTCCGGCTCCGCCGCGATCAACGCCGCGGCATGCATCCCTATCGAGGCCGCGTCTGATATTCCCAGCACTGACATCGTCCGCCTCCTGGAAAGAGATAACTGGTAATCTGGTATCATTATACCTGATATATGAGTGATGTCAACCCCTTTTTCGTTTTTTTATTCATCCTGCGCGCGCAGAAAAACATTCAAGCGCGAGTGGAATGCGAAGGGGCGAAGGGCGACTTGACCTTTTATCAAGACATCCGGAAACAACACGGCGCCACATTATCTCTAACGCGCAATTTCCATAGCCGCGGCGACAATGCTGTCAACGTTCATGCCGTATTTTGTGAAAAGCGCCTCATAATCGCCCGATTCGCCGAAATGGTCCCTGACGCCCAGGCGGACAAGGCGAGCCGGGCTTTTCTCCGCGAGGACTTCCGCCACCGCTCCGCCCAGACCGCCGATGACGCTGTGATTCTCGACCGTGATGATCCTGCCAATCGTTTGCGCGGCGCCAACTATCGCCGCCTCGTCAATCGGCTTGATCGTCGGCATGTGAATCACGCGCGCGGAAACCCCCTCCCGCTCGAGAATCCGTCCGGCATCGAGAGCCTTCGGGGTCATAAGGTCGTTTGCAATGATCGCAACGTCATCCCCCTCGCGCAGGATGCGGCTGCGTCCGATCTCGAATTCGTAATCCGGGCCGAAGATGACGGGCACGTCGCATCGGGCCGTCCTGAGATAGACCGGGCCGGGATGCGCCGCCGCCGCAAAGACGGCCTTGCGGGTTTCAACCGCGTCAGAGGGCGCTATGACCGTCATGTTGGGGATCGCGCGCATGAAGGCCATGTCCTCGAACGCCTGATGCGTCGCGCCGGCCTTGCCGGTCGGAATCCCCCCGTAGCTGCCGTTGATCTTGACTCCCAGTTTCGGGTAGGCGATTGAGATGCTGATCTGGTCCGCAGCCCGTCGCGCGACGAAACACGCGAACGTGCTTGCAAACGGCGTCAGCCCCAGCGTCGCCATCCCTGCGGCCATGCCGAACATGTTCTGCTCCGCGATGCCGCACTGGAAGAACCTTTCCGGGAAGGCCTCGCGGAACAGGATGGATTGCGTCGAGGTTCCAACGTCGGCGTCGAGAACGACTACGCCGGGATTAATTCGACCGAGTTCGACCAGCGCGTCTCCGAACGCCTTGCGGGGCGCGATCATGTCTCCAATTTTCATTTCGCGCCCTCCAGCTCCGCGATAGCCTGCGCAAGTTGCTCCGGCGTGGGGGCCTTGGCGTGCCATTCCACGCGGTTGGCGATGAAGGAGACGCCGTGCCCTTTCTCCGTGCGCGCGATGACGCAGACCGGGCCGTCCTCGACGGCTACGGCGCGCTCAAGCGCGGGGACCAGATCGGCGAGGTCGTGCCCGTCGCATTCGACGCAGCGCCAGCCGAACGCCTCCAGCTTACCCGCAAGCGGCGCAAGGGAGAGCGTCTCATCCGTGCGCCCGGTCAACTGGATGCTGTTGCAGTCCACGATCAGGACGAGCCGGCTAACCTTGTGGAAACCGGCGTACATCGCCGCCTCCCAGACCTGGCCCTCCTGCATCTCCCCGTCTCCGGCAAGAACGAATACGCGGACGTTCAGTCCCTTGAGCCGCCCCGCCAGCGCCATGCCGATTCCAACGGAGAGGCCCTGGCCGAGCGAGCCGGTGGACATGTCAATGCCCGGTGTCTTGAGCATGTCCGGATGGCCCTGGAGCATTCCGCCGGCGACGTCGAATTCTGAGAGCCTTTCCTTCGGGAAGTATCCCCGCGCCGCCAGCGCCGCGTAAAGCCCCGGGGAACTGTGCCCCTTCGAGAGGATGAACCTGTCGCGCTCCGGCCAGTCCGGGCGCGCGGGATCAACGCGCATGACGCGGAAGTAGAGCGCGGTCACGATCTCGACGAGCGACATCGCGCCGCCGGTGTGCCCCGCGCCGGCGTTGGCGATTGAGCGCAACAGGTCAATGCGCGCCTGCCTGCAAAGCCCGCGCAGACGATCCAGTTCCTTCGCGTCCAATGCCGGGCATGTTTGCGCCTCCGCGCTCATGCAAGCTTCTCCTGCGACCGTTCCTTTTCGTATTTCCTGCGGAGTTTGGGCATGTATGTCGGTATCGGCACGTCCCACCAGCCGTGCGCTGGGGAGCCGGTGCGCGGGAATTTCTGGCAGCACATCGCCTCCACCAGCGCGGGCTTACCGGACGCGAAGGCGCGCTCAAGAGCGGGCGCAACCTCGCCGGCGGACTCGATGCGCTCGCCGTGCATCCCGAAGCCTCGGGCGATCTCCGCGAAGTTCGGCGTGTACGCCTTGCCCTTGCGGTCGTTGAAACGGGTCGCGTAGACATGTTTCTCGCCGTAGGCCGCGTTCTGGAGGTCGCTGATGCTCACCCATCCGGCGTTGTTCGCCAGCACGACGACGACCGGGATGTTGTTCTGGACGGCCGTCGCCATCTCGCCCATCGTCATGCTGAAATCGCCGTCGCCCATGACGGCGACGACCTGCCTGTCCGGGCAGGCCAGCTTCGCGCCAAGCGCCGCCGGGAAGGCCCAACCCATCGTGGAGAAACCGGCCGTCGTGACGTTGGTGCGCGGGAGGCTGAAGGGGAACTCCTGCAGAAGCTGCGCCTGGGTGTTACCGCTGCTGCTGGCGACGATGGCGTCCTGCGGCAGGAATGCGCGGAGGTCCTTCAGCAAGGACGTTATCATCATCGGCTTGACCGAACGGTCTTCCCACTTTGCGATGAAGGCGTCCCATTTCCGGCGCAGTTCGGCGATGCGGGCCGCGTGCTTGCCGCGCTTGAAGTTCTTCGCCTTGTATTCCGCCTTCAGGCAGTCGAGCAGTTTCCCCAGCCCGGCCTTCGCGTCAGCGACTATCCCGACCTCTGCGGGATAGTTCTTGCCGATCTCCTCCTGCTCGATGTCCATATGGATCAGCTTCGCCGACGGTATCGAATAGGCCGCGCCGTCGCGGTATGAGCACGCGCTCTCGTCCGCGAAGCGGCACCCGACGGCGAGTATCACGTCCGCCTCCCGCGTCAGCGTCAGGCCGCAAAGCGTTCCCTTGCTGCCGGAGAGCAGACCGGAGAGCGGATGGTTTTCCGGGAAGCAGCCCTTGCCCTGGAGGGTTGTGACGACAGCCGCGCCGCAGAACTCCGCCACCGCGCGCAACTCGTCCCACGCCTCGGCGGAGTTGATTCCGCCGCCGGCGACGATAACGGGGCGTTTGGCGGACATGAGCAGTTGCGCCGCCCGCGCGATTCCGTCCGGATCGCCCGCCGCCGGGGCGACGGGTTGCCCGCCGGAGCGGAGGAGGCGCGGATCAACGTCCGCGCAGTCAGCCTGCACGTCCATCGGCAGGAGGATCGAGGCCGGGCCGCGTCGCCCGCTCATCATCTCGATGAATGCGCGCTGCATAATCGAGGGCAGTTGCTTCGGGGCGCCGGCGATCCAGCAACGCTTGGTCACCGGCTCGACGACGCTCATGAAGTCTGAATCCCGCCGCCGCTCGATCTCCTGCAGGACGCCCTTGCCGCGCATGTAGGTGTGCGTGTCGCCGTTGAAGGCTAGGACCGGCGTCGAGTCAACGTAGGCCGTCGCCAGGCCGATGACGGTGTTGCACGCGCCGGGGCCGATGCTTGTGAAGACGGCAAGCGGCCTGCCGCAGGCCCGGTAGAAGCCGTCCGCCATGTAGACGGCGGCGTTCTCCGAGCGCGGCTGAATCACGCCGATCTTTTTCTGAAGACGAAAGGCGTCAACCAGCGCCAGGCATCCGTGGCCGGGGATGCCGATTGCGTAAGGGACCTTCTCCCGAACCAGAAACTCCGCGACAATCTGCCCGCCCGTAAGTTTCATCGCTCGCCTCCCTGAAGGAAAAGCCCGGCGCGGATGCGGCGCGCCAACGGACGCAAATAGGATCGCATCCCGCCGATGGAAACCGTAACATAGTCTGGCGGTCTTGTCCATACGCGATTGGGACGCGCCTGACCGCGTTCCGACAACGCTTTCCGGAGAGCGCCTGATGCCTCCCGCGTTTCCGTCGCACCAGGGTCTGATAGCGCCGTTATGGCGGCGATGGCCGGAGCGCTTTAACGCGCTCGCGCTCTGCGTCGGCGCGGCGGTTCCGGATGTGGTTGACGGGCTTTACGGAACTTGGCGCGGATACCTGGGACAATCGTACGGACACACGCTTATCGGCCTTGTCCTGCTGTGCCTGCCCGCCGGATTGATGCTCATGCCGCTTGTTCGCGCGGCGGGCGCGAGCGTCTCAACATGGGGGGGGCGATACGGCCATGCCCGAACTCAACAGATCGCCGCACAAGTGGCGCAGGCCGGGGAACTGCCGGGGGGCATGACGGGCGTGCGAAAATTTGCGTTTCTGAGCCTCTCCGTGTTCGTCGGCGCGTTCTCGCATCTCTTCTTCGATTTCATCTCGCACGGACATTTCCTGTGGTTATATCCCTGGTATGAGAACAACGCCTTCTTCCCGTCGTGGTGGCATGCAAAATGGGCCGAACTTGCCGTTCCGGGGTATCGCAATCCGTATCCGGTCGGCCCGCACTTCATGGCGTGGTTGTTTCTGGCAATTCTCGGCGCGGTGATGTTCTTCCGGCCTGCGTTGCGAAGAAGGCAGTCGGAATAAGCAGGCTTTTACGGCTCCGAGCGCAGGAAGACGAGATACGCGATAATGAGCAGGATGATTCCTATGACGGCCATATTCAACGCCGGTCTCCACGGATACGCCATCTCGTTGGCGTCAATCAGCACACCGAACATGCGCCGCAGCCGGGGCATGTCCGACCAGTAATATGGATTATAAGGCCTGTAAGCGCGGAAACGCCGCCCCGACGACAAGGCCATGAAACCTGCGATGACGAAGAACGCCGCTCCGCCCGCCCGCATCTGATCCTTCAGGCACACGGAGAACAGGACGCTGAAGGAGTAGACGAGGAAGAATATGCTCATTTGAATCGTAGAGGCCTTGGCCAGCGCATCCAGTTTGATTTCCTGGCCGATGGTCGGCGCGAGCCAGTTGATGACCAATACACTCGGTATGTAGTTGAGCATCGCAAGCATTGCCAACGGGACGAGCGTCTTCTCGATGAAAATGCGCGAGCGCGAAACCGGCAGGCTCAACAGCCACTCATAAGTCCCCCGCGAGCGCTCTCCGGCGAACTGCTTGATGCCAAGAAAAACCGCCGCAAGAGTCAGGTTGAACAGCGCGCTCATCAGAAACCATCGAAAGGCTATCCAACCGACGAACTGGGCCTTAAGGATGCCGTCCAGGAGGCCGATGACTTGCCTGGGCAGCTTGGCCTTCTTTGCCATGTCCAGGACTTCCGTCAGCGCCGTTTCAACGGACGGCCAGAATGTTACCGTCAGGAACGCGAAGCCCACGAAGATGAGCAGGGCGCAGAGGAAGATGAAGGCGTTTTCGTCAGTTGTCTTGCGGATTATCATCGTGTTTGGGCGGTTTGTATCCGTAAAGCCGCAGCAGTTCCGTGCGCAGGTCGCTGGCTCCGTAACTGATTTCGCCTATCGGTAGATTCGCCAGCCGCGGCAGCAGTTGCGAAAGCTCGGAATGGATTGTCATCGCGGCCTCGGTCGGCGAGAACTGCTCGACGTCCGACACGCCTGGCAGGTTGAAATCCCCCGGCTCGATTGCGCGGTTCAGTTTTATTCGCAACTGGAAGCCGGAGTACCGCTTCAGTTGTTCCAAAGTTCCCTCGAAGATCGTCTCGCCGGCGTTCACAACCCCAACGTGATCGCAAACGCGCTCGATCTGGCCGAGGATATGGCTTGAAAGCAGGATGGTGACGCCGCGCTGTTTCGCAAGAACAATCTCCGCCAGGACGCACTCCGTCACGAGGGGGTCAAGCCCGTGCGTCGGCTCGTCAAGGATCAGCAGTTCGACTCCCGTCGAAAGAGCGTGCGCGAGGAAGAGCTGCCGTTTCATGCCGGTCGAGTAGGCCTGAACGCGCTTTTTAAGCGGGAGGCGGAAACGGTCCAGAAGCTCGGTCTGAATGTCCTTTCGGAAGTCGGGATAGAACTTTTTTGCGAAGCGGAGGAATTGCCCGCCGCTCATGCGCTCATAAAGACCGCGTTCGCAGGGGACGTAGGCCAGGCGCTTGCGTATCCGGTAGGATTTCCGCCAGCAGTCCATTCCGAAGGCGCGCGCCTCGCCGCTCCTGGCGCGGATGACGCCGAGCAAAATCCTCAGCGTCGTCGTCTTGCCCGCGCCGTTCGGTCCAATAAAGGCGTAGATTGAGCCTTTGGGGACATTAAGGTTGATGTTCTTCAATACATGCGACCGGCCGTACCGCTTCTGAAGTCCGGAGGCTGAGATAAGAATCTCGGGCTGTTTTTCGCTGACGCTTTCGGTCGGTTCCATCGGGTCGGTCATTGCGGGTTTGCGGTCATGCGCTTGTCAAGTTCGCCGATCAGCAGGTCGCATCCCTCGCGCAGGAGTTCAAGCTCGTCCGTGAACCAGCGCTTCTCTTCGTATCGCAGGTACCAAAGCTCCTTCGACGTCGAACACGCAACGCATTTTATGTCAAAGTTAACCCTTGCGCGCTGTATGAAGAACAGGCTCCAGTAGCTGCACTGGTGGACATGGGCAACTATGACGGCTTCGATCCCCAGTTCCCGGCCCAGTTGCTCAAGCTTCGCGGGATCGTTCACGATCGCCGAGTCCACAGGCTTTTTCTGGTCCTGCCCGGCATCCTTTTTATCGTCGCCCTTCTTGTCTTTTTCGCTAGGCTGGGCGGTGTCCTCCGGGCGCTTGACGGCGTATCTGCCGGTTTTCTCAAGGGACTTTCGGGCGAAGGTTGCCAGCATGCCCTCCGCCAGCGGATTGTCCGTTACGCTATAGATGACACCGGTGGAGTATTCCTCAGGCGGTTTCTGGCTGACGACCAGGACGATTGAACGGGAGGTTGCCGCGTCATCCGGCGCGTCCACACGGATTATTGCGGGAGAGGAGCAACCGGCGAATGCTAACGCCAGCAGAATCAGCGCCGCAAGCGCGGTCCCGCGCGTCCTGCCTATGGCGGTTCTATTCATCGCAGTCCCATCCCTGCGGCGCATTCGCGGGCGAATTCGCCGGTTGCCTCTCGCCACGGCCTCAACCGCCGCCCGATCACGCCCGCGAGAAGAGCGCAGTCCAGCGCGCTGTTTACCGGAACCCTGGCGGCGCGTTTGAACTCGGCGGATGAGATCGGCTCCACGGGGACGTCCAAACCGGCGGCCCCGACGACCGCCAGCGCCTGCTCGTAGCGGGCGCAAGCGCCGTCCCCCGCCGCATGGATGATACCCCGAAAGCCGCAGCAAGCCAAGTCCCACAGGACCGGCGCGAGGTCGCGTGTGAACGTCGGCGAGCCGCGCTGGTCGGTCACAACGCGCAGCCGCCCGTCCCGAACCGCGCGCTCCAATATCGCCCGGGGAAAACTCTTTCCATGCAATCCATAAAGCCACGCCGTCCGTGCGATGACGTAATCGTCTGTCTCCGCCGCGACCGCCCGCTCGCCCTCCAGCTTGCCGACCGCGTAGGCGCATAGCGGGCGCGGCTCATCGGTCTCGGTGTAAAGGCCGTCCTTCTCGCCGCCGAAGATGAAATCCGTGCCGATGTGTACCATGCGGCAGCCGAACCGTTTGCAGGCGCGGGCGAGATTCCCCGCTCCCGTCGCGTTCACAGCTCGCGCAAGCTCAGGCTCGGACTCCGCCCCGTCCACGTTTGTGTATGCCGCGCAGTTGATCGTCACGCCGGGCCGGGCGCTGCCGACGAAGTCCATGACAAGGTCCGCGCGCGTGATGTCAAGCTCGGCGATATCCACGGCGACGACCTCATCAGGCGGACGCCGGACGCAGCGGCTCGTCCGCAACGCCTCGACGAGGTCGCGCCCGAGCATTCCATCAGCGCCTGTGACAAGGACTTTCATCTGTGCCGTGATCCCTCAGGACGGGCCTGAATATGAAGGAGACCGGAGCGGCGGAATTATAGCCGCGTTGCGTCCGCGTTGCCATTGCCGCCGCGGGTTGTTATCCTTGCCGTCGTGGCGGGCATTCCGGCCCGTCACACTGCATCAATCTGCGAAAGGATCATGAAAATGAAGCTCGCAATACTCGGATTCGCTCACGGACACGTCAACGCCTATGCGGACGAGATCCGCAAGATGAACGACGCTGAAGTCGCCTGGGGCTGGGACCACGACCCCGCCCGCGCCGCGCAGCAATGCAAGGCCGTCGGCTGCGAATGCGTTCCCGACTTAGGCGGTCTGCTGGCGAAGAAGGACCTGGGCGGCGTCATGATCGGATCGGAAACCAGCAAACACGCCGACATCGTCGTCGCCGCCGCGCGCGCGGGAAAGACCATCCTCCTTCAGAAACCGATGGCGCTGACACTCCAGGACTGCGATAGGATGATCGAGGCCGTCAGGTCCGCCGGAGTCCGCTTCAGCATGGCGTGGCAGATGCGTTGCGATCCGCAGAACGCGTGGATGCGGGACGCCATCCTGTCCGGGAAGATCGGCCGGGTTGTCATGCTCCGCCGCCGCCACGGGCTGGCCACGCACAAGTGGCCGGACTTCGACAAGAGCTGGCACGTCGCCCCGGAACTCAATCGAGGCATGTTCATGGACGACGCCTCGCATCCCGCCGACCTTCTGCTCTGGATTCTCGGCAAGCCGACCAGTGTGATCGCGGAGATTGACACGCTTGTGAATCCGAAGATCCCGGACGACAACGGCGTGGCCGTCTATCGCTTCAAGGACGGCGCGTTGGGCATACTTGAATGCTCCTTCACGCAGGTCGCCGCCGAGGACACAACAACGATTGTCGGGACCGAGGGGACGATAGCGCAAGCCTTCGGCGACGGCCCGTCGTGCAGCGTCGTCCCGACACCGCCCGGAACAAAGGGGCTGAAATTCATCCTTGCCGGGCAGAGCCAGTGGACGCAGGTTGACATTCCGACGCCGTCCAATCACGGCGACCGAATCCGGGGCGTCGCCCGTCCGGCGGTTGAATTCTTCCTCGGCAAGCGCGGCCCGATCGCCACGGATGAAGAGGGGCGGATCAACATACAGATGTTGCTTGCCGCATACGACTCCGCCGCCGGCGGAAAACGCGTCGCCATTGACTGATTTTCCCAATATCAGGAGGAATCGAATTGCAAACCTCCCATAGAGCGGAGCGGGCGTTTTCGCGCGCCGGATTTGTCGCGCGGGAACTTCCAGCCCTTCTCACATGCTTCTTCGCAGTTTCCTGCGCAAGCGCCGGCGGCGGCACGGATGTCCGCGTGACCGGCGGGAATAGCGCCGTTCTGACAGGCCCCGCCGTCTCCGCCGAAATCCGCAACGGCGTTATAACGCGCCTCCGCAACAACCTCACCGGTGAAGAATTCACCTCCGACTTCCCCGGCGGCGGAACCGACGCCGAATGGTCCGGAAGGACGCTCTCCCCCGGTTCCGACGGCGCGAGCGTCGAGACCGCGCCTTTGGGCGAATCCGGCGTCAGAATCGCCGTCTCGAAGGTCGCGGACAACCTTGCGACAAGCGTGAGATTCGACGCGGCCACAGGGGACATGCTTGTCGAGCAGGCTGCGTCGGGCGAATCCGGCGGGCTGCGCTCTGCGGGCTTCGGCGTCGCCGGTTTGAATCGGCGCAGCGCCGACCTCATGGTTCCCCACGCATCGGGAAGGCTGGTGGACTGGCGCAGCGCGAGAGAGGAGTTCCGCTTCGAGTGGCCGATGTTCTGGGAAGCGCAGTTCGCTCTGCTCCAGGGCGCGAAGGGCGGCGTCATGATCCGCGCTGAGGACGCCGATCGCTGCGCATTCAAGGAACTCGTCGTCAATCGCAAGGGCGACGATTATCGCCTCAGCTTCCGCACGGTCAACGCGGCGCCATTCAACGACCGGAAAGACCTGAAATCCGTAACGTGGCGGATAACGCCCTACAAGGGCAACTGGCAGAGGGCGGCGGCGCTTTACCGGGCGTGGGCTGAGAAGGCTTACGGCCTCGTCCCGATTCACAAGCGCGGCGACTGGGTCAGGGACGCCAGGTTCCTCGTCGTTTGCGGCATGGACCCGAACGTCCTGCCGGAACTGGCGAAATGGGCGCCGCCGGCGGCGACCGTTCTCTACGTCTCCGGCTGGCGCAGGGACGGCTACGACCGCAATTATCCCGAATACGCGACTGTCACCGATGAATTCCCCCCGTTCCTGGAGGCCGCGAAACGCATGGGCTTCCGGGTCATGCTTCACGTCAACTATTTCGGGTGCGATCCGCTGAATCCGCTTTTCGAGAAGTTCAAAAAGAGTCAAATAATGGCGGGCGGCGAACTCCAGTGGTGGCTCTGGCCGCCCGATCCGAAGACGGCGGACATCCGTTTCGCATACATCAATCCCGCCAACAGCGACTGGCGGAAACTGCTCGTTGAGCGATTCGGCGAGTTGCGGAAGAAATATCCGGTTGACGCCCTTCATCTCGATCAGACGCTCTGCGTCTTCAACGACGAAAATGGCCTGATAGACGGTCTGAACTGCGCGCAGGGCAATATACTTCTGCATGAGGACCTTTTGAAAAATGTCCCCGGTCTCGTCTACAGCGGCGAGGGTCTGAACGAGGTCACTTTCCGCCGCGAGGCGTTCGCGCAGCGACACGTCTACGGTCTGAACCACTCCGACGGGACATGGGACGACGAGCAGATTGACCTTTCGCACGCGCTCTGCTCCTCCGTGATGCGCCCATACGTTCTCATCAACGGTTACCTCGGGATGGCCAACCCAGCCAGCTCCGATCTCTGGCGGGCGTGGAAGCGGGCATACGAGAACTGGGGCGTTATTCCGACCTACCCGTGGCCGTCGGTCGAGCAGATGAAGTCGCCGACCGGCGATCTGGCGACTCTCAAACGCGAGGTGAAGCTCTGGACCGAGCAGGAGCTTGTTCCGGACTTCGACACGCCATGGGCTGAAGGCGCGCGGTTCATGTACAGCGCGAAGGACGGCGGGAGGGTCGTCTGCCGCAACGCGCAGGGGGGGGGCACGGAAACCGTCTGGCTGCGCGACGGACAACCCGACGTCCGCATCGAGCGGCGTCTTCGCGGGCGGACGGCGTTGAGCCTGGGCGATGGCTCCGTCGCCGACTGGCCGGCCTACAACGACAAGGAAAGCGTAGGGTTGAATCCGCTTGTCACATACTTGGTTGATTCGGAGCCTTATCCCGCGAAGATGGTCCATCTTTCGGCGATTCCCGACGGGAGCGTTCTTGTCAGGAGCCGGATAAACGACCGGATCGCGGCTTTCAGCTTCGCTCCCGTCGCCGGGGGGGCGGTATATGACTTCGCGCAGAACGTCGCCGACGCGCGATGCGGCACGCTCAAGGACGGGGATGAGCGTCAGTTGGAGGAGGGCGGGTCGTTCGAGCCGACATCGGAGGCAGGCCCCGACGGGATCATGCGCTGCATCTTCGCGCACCCGCCGTGGAAGGGAGCGCCGGGAAAGAGAGTCAAGGGGCGAGGCGAGACGTTCGGGGAATACCGGATTAAGCTGCCGGCTGAACCGCTGGAACTTGTTTTCCAAACCGGGTTGAGAAGCCGCGCGACGGAGAGCGACGGCGTGACGTTCAGCGTTTCGATTGACGGAAAGGAAGTCTTCCGCCGCCACCAGCCGAAGGGGGAATGGACCGGGCATCGTCTCGACGTCGCCGGATACGCCGGGAAGGAAGTCGTAATTCGTTTTGTTACCGGGCCGGGCGACGCGGGGGACGTCAGTTGGGACTGGGCGCTCTGGGGCGCTCCGAGGCTGGTCTCCAAGAACGATCTTTCCGGGGTGGTCGAGCTTGCCTCGCCGCGGCCGGTAAAGTTCGCGGCATCGGGGGGGAGCATTGACGTCGCGCCAGCGTCAACCGCCACCGGCGGAATGAACCTTTGCAGGCGGAGTTGCCGCGTCCCGGGCGACGCCATTTTCATCCTGGGCGACGCGGCGGAAGCGCCGCTTCCGCTGGACCTGGCCGCCGCGCCGCGCGAGGTCAGCGTCTCAAACGGCTACGTCAGCGGAAAGCCGTACGGATACGCCTCAGTCGCGCCGGGAACTGGGAAATGCGGTGGCGTCGAAAGGAAGGGGCTGAGCATGCATCCGCCCAACGGCGGACGAATCTACGCGGATTACCTCATCCGGCTTCCGGCCGGATCGAGACCTATGCTGTCCTTCGGCTGCGGCGTGGGCGACGGCGCGAGCGCCGGCGAACTGGAATTCGTCGTCGAGGCCAACGGAGCCCAAATCTGGAGTCGAAAGATGAAAGGCCCCACAGACTGGCGCGACGTCGAGATTGACCTTTCGGAACATGCCGGAAGACCCATGTTGCTGAGCATCGCCGTGGATTCTCTCGGCACATGGGGTTTCGACTGGGCCAGACTGTCGGAACCGAAGATAACCGACCTCAGACAGGACGCGCGATGACCGTCGCGGCGCCGACGCATCCAGTTCACAAATCCGGGGAGGATCAAAACATGAACACGTTGATATTGCCTGAAGACTTGCCGGCGTCGCTGTCGTTTCTTCTTCGCGCCGCGGCGATAGTCGCGATTGCGATGTCCGCGCTGCTGCTTGCGTCATGCGCGCCGAGACGTGATTCAGCGATCCCCGCCGATCCACAGACTAAGGCGTCTGAGCCAGAATCCGTCGCCGCTGACGAGGCTCCGGAGGCGGAACTCCCCCCTCCCCCCGATATCGCCCCGAACCCCGGGTTCGATGAACTCGATCACGCGGGCAATCCCGTTGCGTGGACTCTGAAGCCGCCCGTCTACTCTCTCTCCGTGGAATCCCCGCGCGGCGGCTTAAAGTGTCTCCGCTTCGAGAACGCCGATCCGAAGAACTACGTCCTCTGCTCCTCGCCGATTGAACTTAAAATCGGCAGTTGCTACGAATTCAGCGTTTGGGTCAGGACCGAGAACGTCGAGGGCGAGGACACCGGCGCGACCATCTGTGTCGAATGGTGGGGCAGGGACGGAGGCTACCTAGGCGGCGCGTATCCCGCAGGCGTCAAGGGGACAAGCGCGGAGTGGACGCTTGTGCGGGGCCATACGGCCAAAGTCCCGGAGAACACGGCCCTTTCCACCGTGGCCTGCTACGTCCGCAAGGGCATGACGGGCAAGGCGTGGTGGGACGACGTTGTCATCAAGGAATACGTCCCGCCGTTGCTTGACGCGCTTGTTACGAACAAATACCGAGACATGACTGACGGCGGACCGGTGCTCGTCAAGGCCGGCGTCAACCTCAAACATCACAACATTCAGCCTGAGCGCGTGATGGCCCGGCTCGACCTGAAGGACGCTAACGGGAAGACGTTGAAGAAAATGAACCCGACGATCATTTCAGAGGGCGAGATCGTTTTCAGCGTTGACTCATCCGAACTTGCGCCTGGGGATTACACGCTTGAATGCGAAGCCCGGATCAGGTACAGCCGCGCGAAGGGCGGCGCGTCGCGCAGGCTCAGGAAGGTCGCCCGCCTTCCCGAGCGCAAGGCATGGATAGACGATCACCAGCGCCTTATTCTTGACGGCAAGCCGTTCTTCCCTCTCGGAACCTACTGGGGGGGAGTGAAAGCGAGCGAGGCGGAAATCTACGCGAAGTCCCCCTTCAACTGCGTCATGCCGTACGGCGGAGCGAGCCGCGAGATGCTCGACCTGCTCGATTCGAATGGCGTCAAGGTCATTTACAGCGTAAAAGACCTCTATTCCGGAACGAAGTTTTCGCCAAAGGAAATCCAGACGGAACAGGATGAGCGCAGGGCAATCGAAGAAACCCTGGCGAAGGTCGGAAATCATCCGGGGGTCATTGCATGGTACATCAACGACGAGCTGCCGCTCGAAATGCTCGACCGACTTGCCGAGCACCGCGACTGGATGGAGGAGCTTGACCCCGGCCGCCCTACGTGGGTCGTGCTTTATCAGGTCACGCAGGTTCGCGGCTATATCCCGACGTTCGACGTGATAGGCACTGACCCGTACCCGATTCCGGAAAAGCCTCCGTCAATGGCGCTGGACTGGGCGAGGATGACCAGCGACGGCGTCCTCGGCTGCCGCGCCGTCTGGATGGTCCCGCAGATTTTCAACTGGGCGTCGTATCGGGAAGACCCCGACGACCGCAGGGAGTACCGCGCGCCGACGCTAGACGAGATGCGCTCGATGGCATGGCAGTGCATCGCCGGGGGCGCGAACGGTCTGATCTTTTACTCATGGTTCGACCTCTGGCGCATGAGCGCCGACAAGCAATCCGGCGGGCGCGCGGAGAAGCCTGAGCCGTTCGATGAACGATGGAAAGACGTGACCGCGATGGCGGCGGAGATCGAGCGTTTTTTCCCCGTGCTGCTGTCCGTTGCTGCGGCCCCAACGCCCATCGCCGTGGAGGGTTCCAAATCAGTCGCATGGCGGATATACGGCAAAGACGGATTCACATATCTCGTCGCGGTCAACAGCGGTCGGGAGCCGGCTGAAGCGACGTTCCGCTTCGCCGGGAAGATCAGCGAGGTGAAAGTTGAGTTGGGCGCGGAAACAATGAGCGCGGATGGCGGCGCCATGACCGCGAGCTTCTCTCCGCTGGAGGCGAAGGTCGTCAGGCTGAAGGTTTCACAATAGGCGGCTGGCGGACATGATATCAAGCCGACCGGCGCGGATTACGCTTTTTCCACGACAATCCTGCCGGTTGCCGCCGCGTGGGCGTATTCCAGCATTCTCATGAGGTCAACGACTGGAACCCCGCAGTTGTCCGAAAGCGCCGCGTCATAACCCGTAGCGATCTTCTCCAGCTTGTCGCGCGTCTTCCTCCCTTTGGCCGTCCAGTATTCGTCCGTGTAATTCCAGACGATGCTCTCGAAGCCGTGCTGCGGCTCGCGATAGACGGAGAATCCGGCGATGTCCTTCCAGAGATAACCCCTGCGCCGGAAGAGAGAACACGTCTCAAATCCCTCGCGCGTGATTTTCAGATAGGCCGCGTTCGGCAGCATGGACAGCAGCGACAACGGGATCCCGATCGCGGACATGACAAGCGACAGAGAGGCTATAAGGAATCGCCCCTTCCACCAGAGCAGGCCGCCCAGAACGCCCAGGAAGACGAATATCCCGATGAAACCAATGGCTCGCGAACGCATCGGGCGGAAGACCATGTCCCCGCCGGACATGAATGTGTCATAATGTTTCATCGTCTGTGCTTCCAGGAAACGCCGCCATGTTCAGCGTCAGGCTCCCGCCCTTGCGCCTTATCCGGAGGCTGAGGGAAGGCGATACCTGCGCGGATGCAAAGTCTATTCTACGCAAAGCGTCTGTTCGACGCTCATCTGTTCCCCGGGGCCGAGGACGCGCTCCTTAGCCCAAAGCTCAACCTCAAGCTCGTTCAGGTATTCCGGGTACGTGCAGAGCCATGCGAACTCAGTCCCGCCGGCGTCGAACGTCTGCCTGAGCCGCAACCCCTTCGTTCCGGCGAACGTCCATGAGCCGTCGGGCACATTCTCGTAACGGATGAACATCCCTTCCCGCATCGTGTCAATGACCCCGGCCATGTTCTGCGTAACCTTCTTCCCCGAGGAGTCCGTGTAATCAATGCCGGTCTCCCTGAGCCGTCCAAGGTCCAGTTCCATGCGCTGCCGGATACGAACCAGGACGTGCTTACCGCCGGGATTTATAACCGTCGAGCGGATACGGATGAGCGGCTCATGCTCGTCCAGGGAGATTTCGCGGTCCATGCGCAGCCCATTGAACAGCATCATCGTCATCATGACGGAGCGCGTCGTCTGGCGCGTGGCGATGGCCGGCTCGATCCATCCGTAGAAGAGCGCGTGGTCGCCGATGCGCGTCTCCAGCCCGCCGCAGAACGGGAAGAACAAGTCCTGCGTCCTGTTGTTTGACGCGATGTCCTTCCCCGTCTTCCGGTGGATGATCCTCACCACCCTCCCCGCGAGCAACGGGACGGCGTCAAGGCGCAGATGGTCGTTGGTCAGGGTTACAACCTTCAACCTGCTTCGGAAAATCCCATTCAGGAGGGCGCTGTACTTCGGATCGCCGAAGTATTCCCTCAGGTCCTGGAAACCGTGCTTCCGCATCCGGGCGTTGAACTCGGACACCCCGGCGGGCGTCGCGAAATCTCCGGGCCAGATCAGGCGGTCCTTCTCAAACCTGTAGCCGTTGCGAGGGAACATGCTCGCGTAGACCAGCGGCATGCGGCAGACGCGGACGCGCTCGAGCAGATCAAGATCGTCCTTCACGGCCTGTTCCGCGCGGTCGAACAACTCAGACGCCCGGGCCATGACGTCGTCCGTCAGATAGCCCTGACCGGGGCCGGTGAAAAGGTGCATGTGGATGTCTTCTTTCTCAACCTTGTCATGCAGTAAGACAATGTAATCCCATATCGGCTCCCATGCCGCGCCGTAGTAATCCTGAAGGAATCCGCGAATGATCGCGTCCGCGTCCTGGCCGGGGTCCCACACGAGCTTCATGCCGTAATACGGGCGCAGCAGGCTGAACTCGCCCCCGCCCCCCGGCGAGCGCATCCCTTCGAGAAAAATGCCCTCCACGCCGATGTCCCGATAGAACTTCATGTCCGCCGCCATCGCCCGGAGGTTCGGGAATGGAACGTAGTAGTGCGTAAAGTTGGTGATGTAATGCCAGACGCAGAGATGGCCGCAGATTTTCGACCATTCAATGGCGCGGCGTTTGTAATCGCCGTTGTGCGGGCAGGTCGCTATGGGGTGGCTGTCGCAGGAGGGGAACATGTGGCAGAGCCAGACGGCGATGTTAGGGTGCATCATCATCCCCTTGGGCGGCTCTTCCGTGTACATGTAGGCCAGCGTGCCGATGAGCTTGTCCGGATAGACCTTTGACGTTCGCTCGGCGAGCTGGTTGAGGAACCAGTACTGCGTCCCGCCGGATGTGCCGAGCCTGGCGTTCACTTCCTGACATTTCGCGCACTGGCAGTAATTGTAATAATCCATCTGGGAGAAGTTGTGCTGCCGGACGCCGGGCATGTTCTTCATGCGATCCAGCATGCGCTGAGTGACGATCTCCAGCACGTCGGGGTTAGTGAGGCAGAGCTGAGTGAGCTTGTCTGTGCGCTTCCCGCCGATCTCGGCGAAGTACTCCGGATGCGAGGCGAAGAACTCGCCGGGGCTGATGTAGTTAAAGTAGCTGTGGCATATCCCGTCGAAGGCGTGCTGCCTGCCGAACTGGTGATCGGGGCCGCCCCCGCCCGTGTTCTGCCCCATGCGCGAAAGGAACGCCGGGTCCGCTCCAGGCCAGGAGTAATCGTTGAAACGCCAGAGGAACGCCGGACGGACGACGCGGTTGACCGGCGGAACGACGATGTTCGTCGCCTTCGGGGTTTTAATCACACCCGGCGCCGGCCAGCGGACGCCGAGATAATCCTCCAGCGCGCGATGGACGCCGCAGAGCGTGCCGCCCTCGCGCGTTCCGGCTATGACCAGGTGCGGCGGGACGGTCCGTATCGCGTATCCCTGCTCGGCGAGTTCCGCTCGCGGCGGGTCAACGCCGAGTTTGCGCGCGATTTCGCCGCAGCCCAGCACTATCATCGGCGAACCGTCCTCCGGCGCGGCGTCGCGGATTGGAAGCTCCACGCCGGAGCAGAGCTTGAAGTGCGACTGCCATTCCTGCGCGGCGTAGCGCTCCGAGGGGCTTGCGTCCGGCGCAAGCACGATGACGTGGCGGCTACTGCCGCCCTCAAGAAGACTGACCGGCTGCTGCGAAGCGCATCCCGCAAACAGGAAGAGCGCGGCCAAAGACGCGACGGCAAGAGCGATATGTCGCTGATTCACATGCAACCTCCTGGAAAAATGGCCCCTCAACCGTCTCGCCGAAGGCGAGCCACCTTCTCCCCGGGGAGAAGGGGAACCGCGCTGCCCGATTACGGGCAGCATGGCGGTGGATGAGGGGGAGACCACGTATCGCATTCGCAATTACTCATGCCGTTGCGTATGACAAACAAACTGCCTTCCGTATTCCGCCGCCTGAAATGCGTCAGGCTGAATCCCGAACTTCTCCCGCGCCTGCGCCAGTCCCTCGACCGGCGCGTTGAAATCATCGTCGGCAAGGCCCTCGAATGTGCCGTAGTGTATGCCGATTGAGCGCCGGGATTCCAGGTCCAGGTGCGCCTGCGCTGCGTCCTCCGGACTCATGTGATGGGGCTTCATGAACCAGCGCGGCTCGTGCGACCCAATCGGCAGGAATGACAGCCGCATCGGCCCGAATCGCCGCCGCAACCCGCCGAAGAACGCCCCGTACGCCGAATCGCCCGCGAAGTAGACCGGCCCCTGAGACGACTCGATGACAAACCCGCCCCAGAGCGAAAGGTTCGTATCCCTCAATCCGCGCCGCGACCAGTGCTGCGCCGGGACGAAGTGGATGTTCGCTCCGCCGACGCGCCTGCTCTCCCACCAGTCCATCTCCAGCGTCTGCTTCGCGTTCAGCTTCCTGAGGAATCGGGCGTTCTCCAGCCCGCAGAGTATCACGGGCCGATGCCGCTCGCATATCGGCGTCAGGCTCCGCAGGTCCATGTGGTCGAAGTGATTGTGGCTGAGAAGGACGGCGTCAATGGGGGGGAGTTGATCTAGCGCCAGACCCGGCGCCCTGACCCGGCGCGGCCCCGCGAAGGACAGCGGGCCGATCCGCGCGGACCATATGGGATCCGCCAGCAGGTTCGCGCCGTCAACTTGCATGAGAACGGTTGCGTGATTGATCGCGTTGAACAGGATCGCGCCCGGCGCGGAGCGTTCGGGCGGGGCGGGCGCAGGCTCGGATGGAATCCAATCCGGCCATTGCGGGGGACGGCTCCTCGCGCGCCACTTCACCACGTCCCAGAGGATTTTGGTGGGCGACGGCTCCGGGTTTTCAAAACGTCGCGGCATGTGGTGGCCTTCATCCCGCCGGATTATTCAAATTGGGGGGCGCGCCGCGCCCGCGCGGTGAATTGTAGGGTTCTCTGAACCCACGCGGGGTAGCTATTCCTATTCCGCATGGGTGCAAAGCACCCACCCTACGGAGGCGGCGCTCCGCGCGTCAAAGCAATTGCTTCTCATCCAACTGCGGCCCTTTGTCAACGTGAATCGCCGCCCATTCTGTATGCAGCAGCAGTATCCCGAACGCGATGCTGTTGACCTTGCTGTCAACCGAATCGCTGCGCGAGGCCACCGCCAGCGGGACTGACGCTCCGACCATCGCCCCCGCGATGTCCCGCCGCGAGAGTTGGCCGACCGCCTTGTAGATGACGTTCCCGCACTCGATCTCAGGCACAATGATGACGTCCGCCCGACCCGCCACCACCGAGCGGATGCTCTTCAGCCGCGCGGACTCCTCGTCCAGCGCGTTGTCCAGCGCCAGCGGGCCGTCAACCGCGCATCGCCCGAACCTCCCGGCCTCCCCCATCCGCCGGAGCCTGTCCGCCTCGACCGTCGCCGGCATGGCGTCCGGTTCGACTACCTCGATTGCCGCAATGGCCGCCGCCTTCGGCTCCGCGATGCCCAGCGCCCGCGCGCAGGCCAGCGCGTTGCCGAGAATCTGCGCCTTGCGCTCAAGCGACGGCTTGATGTTCACCCCGGCGTCGGACATGACGACCAGACGGTCCCGGTCCGGCGACTCGAACAGCGTTATATGGCTCAGTATGCCGTTGACAGCAAGCCCTGATGAACGGCTCAGTACCGATTTGGCAAACGCCCGCGTGCTGACAAGGCCCTTCATGGCCAGGTCGCACTCGCCGTCCCGGGCCATTGCGACGGCCCTTGCGCACGCGGCCTCCGGATTTGCCTCCTCGATGATGGCGACGCCGTCGAGGGAGCAGCCGAGTTCTGCCGCGCTGCGCCTGATTGCGGCGGTTGAGCCGATGATGGTCGGGAGGACGAGGCCAAGCTCGCGCGCCTTCATCAAGCCACCGAGAGTGTGCGTGTCGTTTGCGGCGGCGGCAGCGATGCGATGCGGAGGCCATTGCCGCGCCCGCGCGACAAGTTCACGGAACGATCTTATCTGTTCGGTCATGCGTGTTATTCAAGAGATGCGTTCTCGCTCGCGACGTTCCGTCGCGCGCTCGGACGCATCCTACGTTGCTTATTCCGGCAGGCAAGCCTGCCGAACGATGGCGCAGGCTAGCCCGAAAACGGGCATGGCCTGCGCACTCCAAGAACGGCTCAGAATCCCGCGGCGCAGCCGTCCTTGCGCGGGTCCGTTCCGCCGAAGTAGCGCAGCGGATCGTCCTCCCGCCAGATACCCTGGTAACCGCCGAAGGCGCGGTCTCCGTCCTGAATCCGGTGGCCCATGCAGGCGAGCCGGAGCCTGACAGCGTCCGGGATGCCGCTCTCGAAGGCGACGATCCCGCCGCCTTCCGCGCGCCTGCCCGCCGGGTCGGAACTGCCGCTGTGATGAACGCGCGGCTGCTCGCCGGCCTGCTGCGGATCCATGCCGAAGTCAATGATGTTCATCAGAACCTGGACGTGTCCCTGCGGCTGGTGGTCCCCGCCCATGACGCCAAAGGAGAAGACCGGCCTGCCGCCCTTCGTGACGAACGCGGGAATGATCGTGTGGAATGGGCGCTTGCCCGGCTCAAGCCGGTTGCGGTGATTCGGATCGAGGGAGAAGCCCTGCCCGCGATTCTGAAGGCAGAAGCCCAGGCCGGCCGGGGCGTAATGCGATCCCCATCCGTGGTAGATGCTCTGGATGAGCGAGACCATGTTGCCTTCCGAGTCGGCGGCGGTCAGGTAGATCGTATCCGACTCGTCCGCCGGTTCACCGGGGCGGACGTTCTGCGCCGCGCGTTTCGGGTCAATGAGTTTCGCGCGCTCCGCCGCGTATTCTTTTGAGATCAACCATTCCAGAGGAACATCACTGAACTTCATGTCGGCGTAGTAGACCGCCCGGTCCTCGTAAGCGAGCTTCTTCGCCTCGATGAACAGGTGCAGCCGCTCCGCCGAATCCGGCCCGAGCGACGCGACATCGAAATGCTCCAGCAGGTTGAGCATCTGGAGCGCGGCGATGCCCTGCCCGTTCGGGGGAAGCTCCCAGACGTCGTAACCGCGATAGCCTGCGCTGACGGGATCAGTCCATTCGATTTCGTGCGCGGCGAAGTCGCGCATCGAGAAGAATCCGCCCTGCTCCTGCGAGAACCTGACGATCCTCTCGGCAATCCCGCCCAGGTAGAAGGCTTCCGCGCCGCCCCCGGCGATGATTTCAAAGGTTCGGGCCAGATCCGGATTACGGAAGACGTCGCCGAATTGCGGAGCCTTCCCGCCGGGCATGAAGGTTGCGACCATCGTGGGATGCCGTTCCGGGTCGAAGGGCCAGTCGGCGGCGATGATGGGCGAGACGGGGAAGCCATTGCGGGCGTATTCGATCGGGGCCTGAAGGATGCGCCCGATGGACATCTTCCCGAGCGAGTCGAGCAGCGCCTGCCACCCGCTCACGCACCCGGGAACGCTCCAGGCCAGGGGGCTGCGCGCCGGGATTTCCCGCAGGCCGAGGTCGTCCGCGCGGCTCAGGCTCCAGTCCAGCGGCGCGCGGCCGCTGGCATTGAGTCCGAGCAGCCTGCCCTTCTTAGCGCTCCAGACGATGGCGAAGAGATCGCCGCCCGGCCCGCAGCTCATCGGCTCGACCAGGCTGAGCATTGCGTTGGCGCAGACGGCGGCGTCAATCGCGCTGCCGCCGGCCTTCAGAATGTCAACGCCGGCCATGGCGGCCAGGGGCTGGCTGGCGCAGACGATTCCGTTGCGGCAGGCGAGCGTCGAGCGGTTGCGATTGCGGTTCCGGTTTTTTGCGTTGTCGGTGAACACAGTCGGCCCTCCGCATGACCTGCATGATGCCGACAAGACAGATCATTCCAACGACAACCATTGCGAAGTAGATTTGATGGATAACGGCCACAAAAACGGCTCTCAAACAGGCGTCGTTGTAGTGCTTTAATATAGCTTCCCGGATTGGGAAATCACACCAAATATCCGGGTTCAACGTGTTATGGAATCACCTTCTCGCATAACTTGTGGAATGTGAACGATGATGCGCCATGCACATTCTCCATTTAACGATGGCATGAACATGCAAGTCTTTACTCTATCGAGTTTAATCGGTAATATCCCGGCCCGGCAATGCCACGACAGACAATAGATTGTCCCCAAGGTTTTGAAGGCGCAGAATGACAATGCATTAAGTCAGGAGAGTTTCCATGTGGGAAGAAACAAAAGAAATCACGGAGATAGTCCTTCGGGCAGCCCGGAAAGCATCACAGGAGCCGATTTCTCAGTCCGAACAGGCATTGCCCGGCAAGGCGATCCATTGGCCGGTCGAATGCGCGATCGGGCCTGGATTGGAGGGCGCGATAGCCTGTGAAAGCAAAGTCGGCTACGTCAACGGTCTACAGGGACAACTTGTCTACAGGGGATATGACATATTCGAGTTGTGCGCTTATTCGTGTTTTGAAGAGACATGTTACCTTTTGTTGCACGGCAGGCTTCCGACTTCTTCCCAGTTCGGGAGTTTCCGGAAGCAGTTGGCCGAATATCGGCATGTCCCAAAGACGCTGCGCCTGCTGATGAGCTTTCCAGTCGAGGGCATGAATGCAATGGGCGCGCTGAGAATGGGAACGAACCTTATGCGTCAGGAGTTCACGTTCGGCGACCTTGAAATTGCCAAACCGGATATTGCTCAGGCGCATGAATCAGATGAAGATACGATTTCCTCCGAGGCGGACCCTGGAGACAAGGCCGAATCTTTTTATTCATTCGACACGACAAACACTGTTGTTCTCACAAGCATGGAGGAGACAATCGCGGTATCCGGGAGCAGGAAACCTGCGAAGGGCATACGGCATCAGGAGGTGTTGCAGGATACATCAAGCCTGGATTCATGCTGCCACCTGATCGCCGGAGCGCCTACCCTGACGGCGGCAATCGCCCGGATCAGAAACGGGCAGATGCCGATAGAGCCGGATCCGGAATTGAGCCATGCCGCGAATTATCTCTACATGATGACAGGCCGCAGGCCGACAGAGATCGAAGAACGAATCATGGATATCGCCCTGATTCTCCACGCCGACCACGGCATGAACGCCAGCACATTCGCGGCGATGGTCGTGGCTTCAACCCTCTCGGATATTTACTTTTCAGTCGGAGCCGGGATTGCAGCGCTTGCAGGGCCGTTGCACGGCGGCGCCAACGAACAGGTCATTCACATGCTCCGCCAGATAGGGGGACCGTCGAATGCAAAAGAATGGTACGCAAAGGCTCGCGCCCGCAAGGAGAAGATCATGGGATTCGGACATCGTGTTTACAAGGCGTATGATCCTCGCGCCAGCGTACTAGGCCCATTGGCAAGGCATCTGGCATTGGAGAATAAGGAGGCTCAAGTTCTTTTCAGAACAGCCGAAGCCCTTGAAAAGGAAGTAATAGCCGATCTGGGCCAGTCGAAAAGCATCTATCCAAACGTGGATTTCTATTCGGGGATTGTTTATTCATGTCTGGGTATTCCAACGGACATGTTCACCCCGACGTTTGCAGTCAGCCGGGTAGCCGGTTGGTGCGCGCGCGTATTGGAATATCTAAAGAAGAACCGAATCTTCCGTCCGAGGGCGATTTACACAGGCAGGCTCGGAGAGAAATACATTCCCATTGATGCCAGGCATTCAGCCGGAAAGCCTTCAAAGAGATAACGACCCGGTTAGCAGCAATCAGGCGCGCCTGTTTAAGACCCGCTCAGGCCCATGCGCGCAATTGTGCCGGAACAATCCGCCGATTGACTATGTCCGCCTCAGCGCGGCAGGGCGTCAAGCGCGAGGAACGAATGCGTGTAGTCCAGGCTCTCGCCCGGCTGAAGGACCTTCTTTGCGTACATGATGTGGAAGTCGTAGCGGCTCTGTCCCGGATGCCAGTCGTATTCCACCGAACCCATCGCCGATGCGCTGAAGTGGTTCTCAACGCCCAGCCCGAGCTTTTTATCCCACACAAGCCAGCGACCGCCGGCCATTTCCTGCGGTTTCAGGGCGTAGTAATGATCCGCGCCCCTCTCAAGATCGCCGACGGCCAGCGATTTGGATTGCCACTTGCCCTCGGCGTTCAGGAACCATCCCTCGCAATCGTTGCAATCGCCCAGGCTGAATCCGGCGTGGTCGTAGGGATTGCATTCAACCGGCTTGTCGGAAATGTTCTTCCATGACGCTGAGACCTTGAAGCCGCACGCGCCGGGGATCAGGGAATAGCGCCTCGTCAGCCTCAGCCCCATCGCCGGCAGGTCGAGCGCGACGGTCGCGTGCGCGGGGCCGCGATCCACGAGCGTATAGGCGTCGTTCCAGCCGGCGGAGCGCCACTGATCGTTCGGGTATCCCTCGTAACCTTCGGCCAGGGGGTATCCCTCCTTGCCGGGGCCGACGCCGTAGAAGAGGTTGCGCCCGTCGGACTTTCGGATGAAGCTCATTGCACGCCCGCCCATGTCCGGCAGGACCTCAAGCCGGACCTTGTCGTTGTCCAGGATGACGATTTCGCTCTCGGACTTCGTTTTGGGGGTCTTTGATGCCCAGTCGTCCACGCTGCGCCCCTCGCGGATCTGCTGGACGCCGAACTCCTTTATGCCCGCCATCAAGTCGGCGTAAATCTTCTCCCGCCGGCCGCTGACGTCGAAGACGACCTTGTCCCCGCGCCGCTCGTAGGCGCTGGTCATGACGGCCACCATGCCGTAATTCCACCACATGCGGACTTTGCGAAGCTCCTTCCTGACGGCCTCATTGCCGGCGGCAAGGGTTTCGGCCTCGTCCAGGCATTTCCCCGCGGCTTCGAGAAGCTCGACCGTGAGGAACTTCGCCGGGCTGTCGAAGATATGGACCTCGACGCCGGCCTTCGCGACGCCGTCAAGCAGCGTGTCGTAATAGCGCTGAACCGCGGGCGCGGCTGGGCCGTAGACGGCGTCCAGGAACTCGGTCATGGTTGCCTTCCAGTCCGTCTCCGGTTTCCAGAGGCAGCGGGCGATAATGTAGGACTTCAGCCATGCGTCCTGCCCCCCGCCGCCGGGCGCGTATGCCCCCTGTTCGAAAATGCCCTTCACGCCGTGATCCGCAAAGAACAGGATGTTCGGCCCCAGCACGCGAATGTTCGGGAACGGGGAAAGGTAATGCCCGAAGTCGGTCGTGTAGTCCCAGACGAAGAGCCTGTCGCAGACCTTGTCCCAGTCCTTGATGTCCTGAACGAAGCTCTGGTTGTCCTCCCCGTTTTCCAGCGTTTTGCTGAACGAGCATTCGATGGAGCATAGGCGGACGATGACGTTCGGACGCGGCTTGACGTGTCGCGGCGCGCTGCGTGTGTACTGATAGGCCAGCGTGTCTATCGCCACGTTCGGGAATTCGGCCTTGACGTTGTCCGCCACCTGGTTGACGAAGTACAGCATGACGCCGCTCTGGCTGCCCTCCCTGTCCGCCAGCTCCGCGCATTTCGGGCATTCGCAATAGTTCCCCCAGTCGTTCTGCGAGACGGATACTATGTCCGCGTTCGGCGTCGCGCGCAGCCATTCCTTCACCTTCTCGGAGCAGATGCGGACGACCTCCGGATTGGTCAGGCAGAGCTGCGTGTGGTCGTTCGTTCTCTGCCCGTTGATCATGCTGAAGTACTCCGGATGGTCCTTGAAGTAGACCTCCAGCGGGCACAGCGAGGCGAACGTATGCACGAAGCCGCGATAGATGATCTTCCCGCCGTGCTTGTCCTCAAGATGAGAGTTGGCCCCGTTCATGCGGTTGCGCGCGCTCCACGTCGCGTCGAAGGCTTCCGTGTAGAACGGCTCGCGGTATTCCAGCCTCGGGATGAAGCGGACGTCCAGTCCGCCCAGAATGATGCTGTTGCTCTTCGGGATGCGGCTTACCTCGTTCGTGTACCAGCGGCAGCCGAGCCGGGTGTCGAGAAATTCGTAGACGGCGTACATGCTGCCGCGTCTTTTGCCGCCGGCGAGGACAAGGTTCGGGCCGACCGTTTTCATAACGAAGCCTTCCAGCCCAAGCCCCTCAAGGGAAAGGTCGGGGGCGACCGCGCGCAGCGCGGGGCTGTCGCCGATCAGTACCATCGGCCCGGCAACCGGCTGCCCGTCTTCGCGAAGCTCCAGCTTCACGCCGCAGATTTCGTTGATGAAGTAAATGAACTCTCCCGCGCCGAAGCGCTCGCTGGGGGAGCAGTCCTTCGCGATGACGACCGCCGGATTGCCCGGATTGCCGGGGGCGATGGTCATTACCTGAACCTGGCTGCATCCCAGCGCCGAGAACGCGGCGACGATTGCCGGCATGGCGAGTCTTCTCATCTCATTCATCTCCCCGAACAGAAGTATCCGCCCGGAATCCCGGGCGCGGATCGGATTGAAAGAAATGTCCGGCGCCGGAGAACTTTCGCGGCGTCGGACATTGCGGTTTTGCTGTTTAGCGCGTGAGCCGGCGCAGCGCTGGAAGGTTGACCGGTCGCGCGAAAAGAATGCGGAGGAAACCCGGCTTCCCCATGCGTTCAGCATCTGCCTGCGGGATGGCGATTCCCTCGCGCTTTTTCCCCTATCCCGGCGGGAGAGGGTGGCGTTCGCTTCGGCGAACGACGGGTGAGGGGCAATTCCCGCATCTTTGCCGCTGCGACTCCCCTCATCCGTCGCTCCGCGCCCGGCGCGCCGCCTTCTCCCCAGGGAGAAGGAAAACTCTTTAAAACCGGCGAACGAGATAACGCTTCCCGGCTTCACGCTTTGAAAGCTTGCTGCATGGCTGCGGCGCGGCAGAATCATGCGCCGCATCAGCGCCCGACAGCCCTACTTGCCCTCGAGTTCCTTCACCTTCGCCTTCAGCGCTTCGTTCTCCTTCTCCAGCGCTTCGACTTTAGTGATGTACTCCTCGAGTACAGAGACGATTTTGCCCGGCATGAACATCTTGCCCTTTTTGAGTCCGGCGCGCATTTCAGCAGACAGTTTCAGGTCGCCCATTCCAAGTCTCCTTTCAGTCCCGCCGCCCGAGGGCGGCATGAATCCGGTTTGAACCAGCGCAATCACGGCATGGTAGTCCGGCGCGGCGGCGATTTCAATCTTGAAGCCTTGATGATGAAACGCGCGCCGGACCGATACGCCGGGGATAAAACTCGATACGCCGTGTCAGAAATAACCGGGCCGATACGCCGCAAGCCCGGCCATGTCCGGTATCGCGATATCGCGGAGACGGCCTTCGCGCCGCGCCAGCGAACAACTGTCCCACAGCATCGCGGACGCCATGAACGCGCATCTTGTGAACTCCGGATTCGGATACGTCCCGCTCATCAGGCGCTCCCGCCCGACGTTGCATGTCCAGTCCCATAGTTGAACAAGAGTATTGCCGTATGAATCCTCGTCGGCGCCAACGTCCTGCCTCGCGCCGTCGAGAATGAGGTATTTCTTTCCTTCGAGATAGTCGGCCTCGATCTCGAATGGCTTGCCGTCCGCCGTCCCCCTGATGACGCGCTTCTTCGAGAGCGGCGCGCCGGATTTGAAATTGGTGTCGAAGCGGGCGATGGTTTCCCCGATCCGCATCTCCCCCTCAACCTTGCCGTCAACCGGGCGCGGATACGCCGAGAGATTGGGAGGATTGTAGATTTCCGAAGTTCCCCTGACCGTCAATCCTCCGGAAAGCGCCTCCACCAGGCCGCCGCGCCGCTTTCCGAGAACGTGAAACAGGAATGCAATACAGTGGACGGTTTCCTGGTACTGGATCGGGACCATGACCTTGTAATTGCGCGGGTTGGCCGGATTCTCCCGGTCCTTGGAATGGTGAAGCCGCATTTCCTCAATCCTGACCTTCCGGAATCGGCCCAGCCATTCGCAGATTCGTTGCGTCATGGGTTGGTAGAGTTCCGGAAAGTCATAGAACATCATCATTCCGCTCTCACGGACGAGCGCGACGATCCGGCCGCAGTATTCCGGGCGCTCCGGCGGGGCCATCGGCTTTTCGTTGAGGATGACGGGCCTGTCGCCGCGCCGCGCCCTTTCGGAGAGCATCCGCATCGCTGTTCCGCGATGCTGCGGGTGAAGGGCGAGGTGGAACACACCGGCGTCAAGGTTGTAGAACGCCTCCTCATCCACCACACGCTCGAAGGGCAGCCCGGCGGCATCCTTCGGCATCGGCCCGGGATCAAGGACGAACGCCCTGACGCCCAGCCTTGCGGAGGCTTCAAGGAACTTCAATCCGATGTAGCCCCATGCGCCGGCAATCGCAATGCTGTCCGGAAGCGTCGGCAATGTTCGGGGTCTCCCTTCTTGACTTGGCGGGGCGACGCGGCGGTCAACTGCGCGGAATCACTGCCGGCATTATAATGCGGACGACTTCGCGAGACAGGGACTGATTCCTTTTCGTCGCTCTACCCGATCAAGGGCGGCTCGACGGCGATATTGCGTCAGGCGACTTTTTGCTCCGCGGCTTATGCAGGGATAAACTTATCCGATAGCTGGTCCGCCGGTTTCCCCCGTTCGAATGCGTATGCACTCCGCCAGGTCCAGCACGAATATTTTGCCGTCGCCGATATCTCCGGTGCGCGCCGCTGTCTTTATGGCCTCGATGGTCGGCTGAACGTAGGCCTCGTTCACCGCGATTTCGAGCTTGACCTTTCTCAGAAGGCTTCCGACCTCCTTGTGGCTGCGGTAGACCTCCGATACGCCTTTCTGCCTCCCGCGCCCGAGAACGGAAGTGACCGTCACGAGGTGAATCTCCTTCTCGGTCAGGCGGTCGAGGACCGCGTCAAGCTTGTCCGGCTGGATTACGGCGACAATGTATTTCATTGGTATTACCCATGTAGGGTGGGCAAAACTGAAAGTTTTGCCCACGCTGAACCTCAATCAATCAACGTGTAAGCCGCCTCGCTATGCAGCGAGAGGTCAAGCCCGACCCGTTCCTCGCGCTCGGAGACTCTCAGCGGCAGCGCCAGGTTGACGAGCTTCAGCAGCAGGCACGAACAGACGAACGCGTAGGCCGCCGTGACGGCCACGGCCTTGAGCTGTATGACCAGCAGCGCAGGATTACCGTGGAAGAGGCCGTCCGCCCCGGCGGGATTGACCGCCTTGCTCGCCCAGAGGCCCGTGGCTATCGCGCCCCAGATTCCGCCGACGCCGTGAACGCCGTACGCGTCCAGGGAATCGTCATAGCCAAGCAGCGGTTTCATGTATGTGACGGACAGCCAGCAGATGATCGAGACGCTGAGGCCTATGCCCATCGCGCCCAGAGGCGTGATGAATCCGGCGGCAGGCGTCACGGCCACAAGTCCGGCCACCGCTCCCGTAATGATGCCGAGCGCGGTCGGGCGGGAGTGATGAAGCGAATCGAGTATCGCCCATGCGAAGGCGGCCGTTGACGCCGCGACGTGGGTGGCCACGAACGCGGAGCCGGCCAGCCCGCCCGCGCTCAGCGCGCTGCCGGCGTTGAATCCGAACCATCCGAACCAGAGCAGAGACGCGCCCAGAACCGCGAAGGGCAGGCTGTGCGGCGGGGATATGGTTTTCGTGAAGCCGTGCCGCTTGCCGAGGATCAGCGCGGCGGCAAGGGCGGCCAGCCCAGCGTTGATGTGGACGACCGTCCCGCCCGCGAAGTCCAGCGCGCCCATCTTGCGAAGGAAACCGCCTTCGCCCCAGACCCAGTGGCAAACCGGCGCATAGACGAACGTGGCCCAGAGCAGGCTGAACACACAGAAGGACGAGAACCGCATCCGTTCCGCGAACGCGCCGATGATGAGCGCGGGCGTGATGACCGCGAACATCGCCTGATAGATCATGAAGACGTTATGCGGAATCGTCGGGGCGTAACTCCCCGGCTCGCCGGTCACGCCCCGCAACCCCGCCCAATCCAGTCCGCCGATGACACCGCCGATGTCAGGCCCGAATGCGAGGCTGTAGCCGCAAATCACCCAATGAATCGTAATCAACCCGATCATCATCAGGCACTGCATCAGAACGGACAGGACATTCTTCTTGCGGACAAGCCCGCCGTAGAAGAACGCCAAGCCGGGGGTCATCAGGAGCACCAGCGCCGCGCTGATAAGCACCCATGCCGTATCACCTGAATCCAGGGAAGCTACGGAAGCCACTGTCTGGGCGGGGGCGGCATTGTCCGCCGCAAGGTCTTGCGCGGCCATAGCGCAGAGGGCTATTTCGGTTGTGAACAAGAACGCCGTCAGACGACGCAGATGGCTCATTAGCGAAATTCTCCCGTTCATTAATCAATGATTTCGACAAAGATGCCGGGCGCAGGCGGAGAGTCCATGCCAGAACGGGAAATCTCCCTGGAATATCCGTGCGGCTAATAATGACTTAGCAACAGGGATGCCATTTAATAAACACGCTGCCAAGTATTGGCATAAAACATTCCTCGACTGTGTTATATGACTGCGACATGCGCCATGAAGATTACATTCCACATTGATGTATCATACGTCTGCGTAGGTTTTCGATAGGTATTAATACGCATATGTAAGGTTTGCGTTATTTGAAATGCGCAAGGTGGCAGAGCGAGGATGGCAGCGACAGCATCTGATGTATTTAACGACCGCAATGCGCAATTCATCGCAGAATACGGCAACCAGACCATGGACCGCGCGTTTAGCTCCAATGTTCCAGAGGGCAGGCATAAAGAGACCTGTCTCCAAAAAGTATCAAATACATCATATAATGGCGGAGTATTACGATAAAAATATAAATAATTCCCTTGCCATGCCAACGTTGGCGCAAATAATAGGATAATGATCCCGGGGGGGATTATGGTTGTCATGTTCGCGTCCGGCCACAAGAGGGATTCGGAAGACGGAGGGATCCCCTGTGTTTTCACGCCGTCCGACATGACGGCAAATGACCCGTCATTCGTGATTTAATCGCCGTAAACATTGGCTACGCCATCTCTTACCCGGCGATGGCGTTAACTCTGAACAGTGAGATTTAAAAGGAGAATGGAATGAAATCCCCCTCGCGTCTGAGAGTTCTTGCGTCGCTTTTCATCGCGGTCTGCTCCTGCTGCGCGGTTGCAAGAGGACAGTGGACCACGCAGCAACTGACCGATAATTCCTACGGGGACGAAACGCCCTCAGCCTATGGCGGAACAGTCGCGTGGTCAGGATATGACGGCAACGACTACGAGATATATTTCTGGGACGGCGCCACGATCCAACAGATTACCAACAACACAACGCAGGACTTCAGCCCTTCCCTATACAACGGCGAGATCGCATGGGTCAACATGTCCACCGGAATCAACGATGCCGACATCTATTACTGGAATGGCACATCAACCGCGCAGATCACAAACAACTCCATGAACAACTGGAGTCCGTCGCTTTACAACGGAACCATTGCCTGGCACGCATTTGCGGACGCCCCGAACGACAGCGCCAGCGAGATCTATTACTGGAACGGCTCGACGACCACGAGGATAACAAACAACTCGATATCGGACCAGGAAGTTTCTCTGCACAACGGCGTGATCGCATGGACCGCCAGCGTGGGTTTCGGCAACACGGAGATTTTCTATTGGGATGGCTCCACTCATCAACTGACAAGCAATGCCACCTGGGATTCGTCCGCGTCAGTCTATGACGGGACGATTGCGTGGACGCAGGTCGTCGGCGCATATAGAGAAATAATGTACTGGGACGGTTCTTCCACGTCCCAGATCACAAACAATTCATACGATGATTCGGAGCCCTCCCTCAATAACGGCATGATAGCGTGGTACGGCGGTTTTGACGACTACGAGATTTATTACTGGGACGGCATGACAATCCAGCAGGTTACGGACAATGACGTCACGGACTGGTATCCATCACTGTATGCGGGCGCGGCCATGCCGGAAATCGCATACGCGGGCTGGAACGGGAATTCGTACGAAATCTATTACGCCGTGTTGCCGGAACCAGGTACGGTAAGTCTGCTTGGGCTGGGCGTGATTAGCCTGCTATACCACAGGTCAAAGAATCGCCGGCGCAATAATTGATCCCCTGAATCACCGATAACATCACACGGTTTCCACCCCGGGCAAGCCGGAAATGCCCGGGGTGGAGACTGAATTCGCGTCTTGTTTTATTCCCGGGCGGGGCAAGTAACATCCGGCGCGTTATCGCTACAGATGCGATCATCACCATGCTTTTTTTACGGGATGTCGCAGGACTGCCTTGATCTTTTCCGGTTTCACCCGGCGCGGGTCGTTCATATAGATTTCGCGATGCTTTCCACAGAGGACATAGCCCTCGGATTCCGCCAGCGCGCGCATTTTTTCGATGGTTCGGCCCTCCTCGCAATATGGGCCGAGGTGCGTCATTGTCACTGCCTTCCCTCCGGGGTCCCGCTCATAGCGCAATGTCGCAAGTCCCGGCGGGTCTTTCTTTTCCGTCAACTGAATCTTCGCCTCGGAGACAAGCTCTTTCGTAACGAAGTCCGGCTGCATGATCATCAGCGTCCACTTCCAAGCCGCCTTGTCTTTGATCCTGATGCTGCCGTCCTCCTCCGTCCAGAAGACGCCTTCCGGCGGCGGGACGACGAAATCGAATGCGCCCTCCGGTTTCGGCTTCTTCATGAACTTGATTGTGTAGGCCAAGCCGAACAGGCAGGCGAAGGCGTCCTGGAATGCCTGCGAATCGTTCGGGTCCCCGGCGCCGTCAATCGTCAGAAAGTTCAAGGGTGGAACATCCACGAGCGCGGGCGCTTTTACCGACGGAGCATAGAGATGCTTGAAGGTCTTCTTGAAATCAACCTTTTCCATTCACAAACCTCCTGCTCCGAGGGCTGAATTCTTTCAAAGGGCCGATTCTTCAATCCCCGCGGCGCACAATGGGCAAACAGGATTTTACGATGATCGCAGTCCGGCAATCATCTCCGGCAATGTGTATTTTATGATAACCGGGCGCGGGTTCACGGGAAAGATTTCGCATGAGATTCCCGCAGGGGAAGGCATGGCGAAACTTCGCATATGAACTGAAGGCGATGTTAAAGGTTTGCGTCCGAACGCGGCGTGAGGGTCCGCCCTTGTGAAAGGCGTCCGGGGGTTATAAACTTGCCGCCAGTCGCGGCGAAGGTTTTCCCGACGTTCGGCCATGATCCGAGGACGCCAAAATGCTGAAATTCCGATCCTCAAAGCCGGTCCTTGTTTGTATTGCCGTTATCTGCGCATCAGTCGCAGGCTGCAAGAAACGCGATCCTGCCGCCCCGTCCGCGGCGCAGCCCGCCAGCAAGCCGACCATCGCGCTTGTGATGAAATCGCTGGCCAACGAGTTCTTCCTGACCATGGAGAACGGCGCCCGCGATCACCAGAAGCTTCATGCGGCCGAGTATGACCTGATCGCCAACGGCATCAAGGACGAGCAGGACGTCAGCAGGCAGGTCGCCCTGGTCGAGCAGATGATCGCCCAGCGCGTTGACGCAATCGTCATCGCCCCGGCGGACTCAAAGGCGCTCGTCCCGGTCTGCAAGCGCGCCATGGACGATGGCATCGCCGTGGTCAACATTGATAACAAGTTCGACTCCGGCGCGCTGGCGGAGAAGAAGGCGAAGATTCCATTCGTCGGGCCGGATAATCGCAAAGGCGCGCGACTTGCCGGGGAATATCTCGCAAAGAAGCTGAAGGCTGGCGATCCGGTGGCGATAATTGAGGGCGCGCCGAACGCTTTCAACGGCATCCAGCGCAAGCTCGGTTTCGAGGACGCCATGAACGCGGCCGGGATGAAGATCGTCACCTCCCAGACCGGCTACTGGGAGATGGACAAGGCTAACCAAGTCGCGTCCTCGATCCTGACGGAACATCCACAGCTTAAGGCCATCCTTTGCGCCAATGACAGCATGGCTTTGGGGGCTGCCGCCGCTCTGCGCGCCGCCGGGCGGCAGGACTCCGTCATCGTGGTTGGATTCGACAACATCAGCGCCGTGCAGCAACTCATGAAAGAGGGCAAGGTGCTCTGCACCGTTGACCAGCATGCCGATAAGCTGGCCGTCTTCGGCATCGAATACGCGCTTGAGATGCTGAAAACCAGGGCCGCGCCGGAGGACCGCGAGACGCAGGTTGACCTTATCACTCCGGACACGCTGAAATAGCCCCCCCCGCAAGGCAACTCATGGCCGAGGTAAAGCCAGGCAAAAAAACCAGGACGCGAACGCGCGCCCGACTGCTTCCCACGGGCGTCGCCGATTCCGTAGGCATGATCCTGGCGCTGTGCGCGCTGACGGCCATATTCGGACTGAAGGCGAAGCATTTCTTCGAGTTGAAGACGTTCCAGACAATCGCCAATCAGATACCGGACGCCGTCGTCATTTCGGTCGGCGTGACATTCGTTCTGATCATAGGCGGGATTGACCTGTCGGTCGGCTCGGTCCTTGCGCTGTGCAGCGCCGTCATGGGGGCGGTTCTGCTGCGGACCGAAATGCCGCTTCCGGTCGCCGTGCTGGCCTGCGTCATTACGGGATTGGCCTGCGGCTCGATCAACGGGCTTCTCATCAGCGGTTTGAAGCTGCCCGCCTTCATCGTCACGCTGGGGATGATGGAAATCGCCAGGGGCGCAACGTACATGATAACCGGCTCCCGGACGGCCTACATTGGTTCGCGGGTCGAGGTCATTGCGGAACAGTCGCTTTTTGGCCTTTCGCTGCCGTTTCTAACTGCCCTGGCGGTTGCGTCGGCGGGACAGTTCGCGCTGTCCCGCACGGTCTTCGGGCGTCACGCGCTGGCTGTCGGGGCTAATGAGCAGGCGGCGCGCTATTCCGGGATCGGCGCGCGTAAAGTCAAGTGGATGGTCTACGCCCTTTGCGGAGCGCTCAGCGGCGTTGCGGCGGTCATCAACTGCGCCAGGCTCGGCTCCGCCGACCCTAACGCCGGCACCGGCTTCGAGCTTCAGGCCATCGCGGCGGTCGTCATCGGCGGCACGAGCCTGATGGGGGGGCGCGGGTCTGTCGTCGGGACTTTCCTGGGCGTCTGCATTATCGCCGTGCTGGGGGCGGGCCTGGCGCAGATTGGGGCTCAGGAATCAACCAAGCGATTCATTACCGGCTGCGTGATAATCGCGGCGGTCATCCTGGATTATTATCGTCGGCGCCTGCGGGCCTCTTCCGGCGCGGCGTAAGCCCGGGGGTTTTCATGACCGTCCGGCGCGGTCTCAACCGGGGTTGCGGAGTTTCCGACGCAGGGGTATCATCTGAGCGCCGGGAGAGGCCGCGCGCATGGGGGGAGCGTCATGGCAAGGATTCCAGGGAGACACTGAATGACGGAACTCGAGCTTTTCGTGCCGGGCCGCGTCTGCCTTTTCGGCGAGCATTCCGACTGGGCGGGCAGCTACAGCCGGTTCAACAAGGACATACCGCCGGGGCGCGTGATCCTGACCGGGACAAATCAAGGCATTTTCGCCCGCGTCAAGCCTCATCCTGACAGCCTTGTCATGCGGTCCGTGCTGCCGGACGGAACACAGGCCGGCCCCATCAGCATCCCCATGGAGACGCGCGGGCTTCTGAAGGAGGCTGAAAAGGGCGGCTTCTTCAGCTACTGCGCCGGCGTCGCCTACGAGATCGCCACGCACTACCACGTCAAGGGGCTGGAGATTGACTGCTACCGGATGGACCTGCCGATTAAAAAGGGGCTGTCCTCCTCCGCAGCCATCTGCGTCCTGGCGGCGCGCGCCTTCAACAAGATTTATGATCTTAAGATGACCGTGCGGGGGGAGATGGAAATCGCCTATCGCGGCGAGATCGCCACGCCATCCCGCTGCGGCCGCATGGACCAGGGCTGCGCCTACGGCAGCGTGCCCATCCAGATGACGTTCAACGGGGACCAGATCAGTGTCCAGGAACTCCACGTCGGCGCGGATTTCCATTACCTCATCGTTGACCTCCACGGCGCGAAGGACACCGTGCGCATACTGCAGGACCTCAACAGTTGCTACCCCTTCCCCAGCGACGACAAGGACCGGCGCGTGCAGGAGTACCTCGGCCCGATCAACCTGGACATCGTCCGGGAGGCGCGGCAGGCGATAACCGACGGCGACGCGAAGACCCTCGGCAGCGTCATGACCAGGGCGCAGAAACTCTTCGACGAGCACGTCGCGCCGGCCTGCCCGACGGAACTGACCAGCCCGAAGCTGCACCAGGTCCTCGAGTGCGGGGCGATTCAGCCCTTCATCCACGGCGGCAAGGGCGTCGGCTCCCAGGGGGACGGCTGCGCGCAACTGCTCTGCCGCGGCCCTGAGGAGAGGAAGACCGTCGAGGAGTTGCTGAACCGGGAATTCGGCATGACGTGCTTTAACCTGGACATCTCGCGCGACAAGGTCATCCGCAAGGCCGTCATCCCCGCCGCCGGGTTCGGCACGCGCATGTTCCCGGCAAGCCTTGCGGCAAAGAAGGAACTTTTCCCGATCATCACCCCGGACGGCATCGCCAAGCCGATCATCCTCATGATCCTCGAGGAGGCGATCAACTCCGGCATCGAGCAGGTCTGCGTGATCGTGCGCAAGGACGACATTGCCTTCTTCGAATCCTTCCTGCATGAGCCGATGCCGATCGAGCACTACAACCGCCTGCCCCAGCACCTGAAGCGTTACGCTCAATACCTTCAGGGCATCGGCAAGCAGGTGACGTTCGTGGCGCAGGAGACGCAGGAAGGCTTCGGCCACGCAGTCAACTGCGCCAGGGATTGGGTGGGCAACGAGCCGTTCCTGCTGATGCTGGGCGACCATCTTTACCGGTCGGACACCGGCCAGCACTGCGCCGCGCAACTGCTGGAAAAATACACGGAGACGCGATCAAGCATCCTCTCGGTCCACAGAACACCCGAACACCTGATCGGCCATTTCGGCACGGTGGCAGGGGAGTGGATTGACGCGGAGAGGACGATGCTGTCTGTCGAGGAGATAGCCGAGAAACCGACGGTGGACTACGCGCGCAACAACCTGCGCGTGGAAGGGCTTCCGGAGGGCGAGTATCTCTGCGTCTTCGGGGAATACGTCCTCAAGCCGGAGGTTTTCGGAATCATCGGCGATCACATCCGCGCCGGGGAGCGCCAGGCCGGGGAGTTCCAACTCACTACGGCGCTGGACAGGCTGCGCAAGGAGCAGGGGCTTCTGGCTTACGCAGTCAAGGGGCGGCGTTTCGACACCGGCGAGCCGAACGCGTACCTTGAAACCCTCCGCGAATTCGGAAACAAGCCCGTCGTGCAGAAGGAATAAACGACGGACGCTGAGGAAGAACGGCGGCGAGGCAAACATGATAATTGACTGTCACGCGCACGTGAACTGGTACGGGATGACGGCTGAAAAACTCGTCCGCAACATGGACGAGATGGGCATAGACAAATCATGGTTGTTCTCTTGGGAGATGGCCGCGCCGGAGGAAATGGACATGGGCTACGCCCACGTTCTTTATCCGCACACGCGCGGACTTCCGCTGGAACACGTAATCCGCGCGGTCGAGAAATTCCCGGAACGTTTCATTCCCATGCATGCCGTTGATCCGAGGGTGGAAAGCGCCCCGAAGGTCGTCCGCTCATGCGCCAGCTTTGGAATACGCGGATTCGGGGAGCTGAAGCTGAGGATGCTTTACGACGATCCGCGTCTCATTGAACTCTATCACGTCTGCGCGGAGCTGAAGTTCCCCGTCACATTTCACATTGACGTCCCGTGGCTTCCACCCGTCGGCGGAAAGTATTTTACGCATTGGTACGGCGGGCGGATTGACAACATCGAGCGAGCATTGCAGGCGTGCCCGAACACGATCTTCGTCGGGCACGCGCCGGGGTTCTGGCGGGAGGTGAGCGGGGACGCCGATAAGAATCCGGATGTCTATCCCTCTGGGCCTGTCGCGCCGGGCGGGCGGCTCCCAAAGCTCATGGAGACGTATCCGAACCTGCATTGCGACCTCTCGGCCGGCTCGGCTCTCAGGGCGCTCAGCCGCGATCCGGAATTCGGCAAGGGCTTCCTGACGCGATTCCAGGACCGCTGCCTTTTCGGACGGGATTACTTCGACGACGCGATGATGAAGTTCCTGAAATCCTTGGAACTGCCGCAGGACGCCTTCGACAAGATTGCCGGCGGAAACGCGCTCAGGCTGGTCCCGGCATAGCGCCGGGCCGACTCTCATTTCCCGGTTTTCGATCCGGAGCGCGCGGTCGCCACGAGCCACTCGAACAGCTTTCTATGCCTTTCCATCGCGCATAATCGTTCCGGGTGCCATTGAACCCCCAGCGCGGCCCGAGTCTCCGCGTTCTCTATCGCCTCGATTGTTCCGTCCGTGGCGCGCGCGGCGATCCTGAACCCCTTTCCCATTCGCCCCGCAGCATGATGATGCGTGGTATTAACCCCCAGCGGCTCCGGGCCGACGATTCCGGCCAGCATTGAGCCTGATTCGATGATCACGTCATGAACGGCGCGATGATCGCTCTCCATCTGCCGGTGCGGTATCGTCCCAAGTGATGCGGCCTTTATGTCCTGGATGAGGGTCCCCCCCGCCGCCACGTTCAGAACCTGATTTCCCATGCAGATGCCCAGCACCGGGGTTTCGGTCAGCAGGGCCTCACGCGCAAGCGGGAGATCGAGCTTCAGGCGCATCTCAGGGGCGATATCCGTCTCGGGATGAAGGGGTTCGCCGTACATCGCCGGGTCAATGTCTCCCCCCCCCGTCAGGAGCAGGCCGTCAACGCCCGCGAGCGCCCGTCGGATGTCCTCTTCGTCCGACATGAACGGTATCAGCAGCGGCAGGCCGCCGGCGTTCAGGATCGCCTCGAAGTAGTTGATATAAAGCACGAGCCTGGGGCGTTTCGCGCCCTTCAGGTCGAGATCGCAATTTATGCCGATTATTGGTTTCATGTTCGGCCTCGGGTGGCGCAACAGGACGTTACGGGAAGCATGGCTTCCCGTTCGAAGGCTGTAGCATGGCTACAGCACTCCAAAAATCATATCTGCTCGAAGTAGCGCCTGCGTTCCCAGTCCGTCACTGCCTGTCCGTATGCCTTCGCCTCAAGCCGGGCGGTGTGGGCGTAGTAATCAACGACTTCGTTCCCGAAGGACTCCCGGGCGATGCGGCTGGCGTCGAAAAGGTCCGCCGCCTCTGCCAGATTCGCTGGGAGATGCTGAACGGTTGCGTCCTCGTATGCGTCCTTGTGGCACGGATTGCCGCAGTCCAGGTCTTCCTCAATCCCCCGCAGCCCCGCAGCAAGAACCGCAGCGGTCGCGAGGTACGGATTGGCGTCCGCGCCCGGCATCCGATTTTCGATCCGGAAGGAATTCTTGTGCCCAACCACGCGGAATCCGCAGGTTCGGTTGTCATAATCCCACGCTATGCCAGTCGGCGCCCAAGACTTGGACTGGAAGCGCTTATATGAGTTGATCGTCGGCGCGGTAAAGTACGTCAGCTCCCTGGAATACTTGAGCAGCCCGCCCAGGAACTGGCGGAAAATCTTCGTCCCGGCTTTCGTCTGCGGGTCCCAGAAAAGTGGAGCCTTCATCTCCAGGTCCCACAGGCTCGTGTGGACGTGGCAACTGCTGCCGGCCTGGTCAGCCGCCCATTTGGCCATGAAGGTGAGCGCGCGGCCCTCCTGATCGGCTATCTGCTTGGCCCCCATTTTGTAGACAACCTGCTTATCGGCGACGTCAACCGGATCGGAGTAAAGCAGGTTAAGCTCGTGCTGCCCCTTGCCCCACTCACCCTTGCTGGACTCGACGACGATTCCCGCTGCGGACATCTCGTTGCGAATCCGGCGAAGGACGGCCTCGTCCCGCTGCGTGTGCAGGATGTGGTAATCAATCAGGCAGTTGGATCCGTCGCTCAGCCCGCGATAATCCTTCTGCGCGGCGACGGCGCATGAGTCGTTGAAAAGGTAGAACTCAAGCTCCAGTCCTATCCGCGCCTTGATCCCGCGCGCGGCCAGCCGCTCTACCTGGCGCGCGAGGACGCGGCGGGGCGACTCCGCAACCGGCTCGCCGGATTCAAGGCAAAGGTCGCTCAGGACTATCGCCGTCTTCCCGCACCACGGCAGCAGGCGCATGGTCCGCAGGTCCGGGGCGACGTGGAAGTCGCCGTAGCCCTGCTCCCAACTGGCCAGCTTGAAGCCCGGCAGCGGGTCCATCGCCATGTCCACCGTCATCAGGTAGTTGCAGACCTCCATGCCGGACTTCACGGTATGCCGCATGAAGAAGTCGTAGGTCATCCGCTTGCCCATCGGCCTTCCATACATATCCGTGAAGGCGACGATGACGGTGTCCACCGCGTCCGGGCGGAACCAGTCCGGCAACAATCCTCTGTCCTTGGCGGTCTGATCCATGCCTATTGTCCGTAATTCAATGAGATGAAGACGTTCTTAACTTCGGTGTAGAGGCTCATGGCCTCCATGCCGAGATCGCGCCCCATGCCGCTGCGCTTGAAGCCGCCGAACGGCGCGGCCTGATGCACGCTGCTATGGCAGTTCACGCTCAGGACGCCGCTTTCGACCGACCGAGCGACCCGGATCGCGCGCTCGAGATCGCGCGTCCAGATTGAGCCGGACAGCCCGAACTGCGTCTCATTGGCCAGCGCGATGGCCTCCTTCTCAGTCTCGAAAGGCATCACGCAGGCGACCGGCCCGAAAATCTCTTCCATACACACGCGCGACGTCGAGGGCAGCCCGTCAACGATGGTTGGCGCAAGGTAGAAGCCGGGCGACTTCATGCGGCTCCCGCCGCACAGGACGCGCCCGCCCTCCTTGCGCGCGGCCTCGATGTAGCCTTCCACCCTTTCGCGCTGCCCGGCGGAGACCATCGGCCCGACCATTGTCGCCTCGTCCAGCGGATCGCCGACGGCCAGTTTTTCCGTCGCCTCGACGAAACCCTTCAGGAAGCGATCGTAGACGGATTTCTCAACAATGACGCGGCTGCGCGCGCAGCAATCCTGACCCGTATTGGCGAAAACGGACATCGGGGAGCTTGCCGCTGCGGCGTCAACGTCCGAATCGGCAAACACGATGTTCGGACTCTTGCCGCCAAGCTCGAGGGAGACCTTCTTTATATCGTCCGCCGCCATCTTCAGAATTCTTGCGCCGGTCCCGGTCTCGCCGGTGAAGGCGATCTTGCGCACGAGCGGGTGGCTGACCAGGTAGTCTCCTATCTGGCTGCCGCGCCCTGACACAACCTGGAACACGCCGCGCGGGATGCCAGCCTCCGCGCCAAGCCCGCCCAGCGCCAGGGCAGTCAGCGGCGTCAGCGTCGCAGGTTTCAGGACGACGGCGTTGCCGGTGGCCAGCGCGGGGGCCGTCTTCCAGCACGCCATCAGGAACGGGAAGTTCCACGGCACTATCGCCGCGACGACGCCGATCGGAACCTGGATCGTGTAGTCGAAACCCAGCTTGTCTACGGGTATGGTCTTCCCGCAGAACCTGCTGATTCCGCCGGCGTAATATTCGAAGCACGACGCGCCGGCGTTGATCTCCCATAGCGCGTCGCCGATGGGCTTGCCGACGTTGCGGGCCTCCATGACCGCCAGGTCCTTCGCCTCCCGGCGGATGATCGCGGCCAGATTGTAGAGCGCGCGGGCGCGGACGGCGGGGGCGGCATTCGCCCAGTCCGCCTCCTTGAAGGCGCGGGCGGCGTTCTTCACGACCTCGTCAACCTCGTTTTTTCCCGCCGACGGAACCGACGCCCACGTCTTCTCCGTCGCCGGCTCGATCAGCTCGATCGTCCCGCCGGAGGCCGTCCTGCGCCACTCGCCGTTCACGAACAGTCCTTCAGGCATTACCGCCATTACCATATCTCCTTGTAGAGTCTGAGCATGTCCTTCTTCTCACACTTGCGCGGGTTGGTCGGATGGCATCCATCCAGCATCGCCTTCTCCGCAAGGCCTTCCAAGGCATTCTGCGGAACCTTCAAGTCCCGAAGCTTCTGAGTGATGCCGATGGACTTGTTGAATCCGTCGAGAAAATCGGCTACGGCTCCCGCCGGATCGTTCCCCGGCGCTACGCCGAGGGCGACGGCCACGCGCTCATACTGCCCGCTGTTCTCCTCGCCGTTGAAGCGGACGGTCGCCGGCAGCGCGATAGCGTTGGCCAGCCCGTGATGGACTCCAAAGTCCGTCGAGAGCGGATGCGAGAGCGAGTGGGCGACGCCCAGGTCCTTCTGGAACGCCACCGCGCCCATCGCCGCCGCCATCAGCATCATTCCGCGCGCCTCAAGGTCCTTCCCGTTCGCCCACGCCTTCGGCAGGTATATCCGCGTCATCCGAACAGCCTCCAGGGCGATCGCGTCGCACATCGGATGAAAGCACGGACAGACGAATGACTCGACGGCGTGAGTCATGGCGTCCATGCCCGTCGCCGCCGTCAGGAAGGGAGGCAGCCCGACGGTCAGCTCGGCGTCCAGAATCGCCATGTCCGCCAGCAGCGGCGGTCCGCCGACCACGACCTTGAGCCCCAGGGAGGGGACGGTGATGACACTGCTGCGCCCGACCTCGCTGCCCGTCCCGGCAGTCGTCGGCACGGCGCAGAACGGCGCAAGCTTCTTCGGGAGCATGTCGCGCGAGACCTTCGCGAACGACCTGTCCGGGAAGGCGATCTTGATCCTGACGGCCTTCGCCACGTCCAGCGCGCTGCCGCCGCCAACCCCGATCACGCCGTCGCACTTGCCGTCCGCGTAGGCCCTGAAGGTATCCTCCAGGTTGTCCTCGGTCGGGTTGGGATTGACGCCTGTGAAGGCCGCGAATCCGGCGGGCCATGTTCCTGAAAGCTCCGCTGACATCAGCTTGTAGGCCTCCGTCTTGGGAAGGCCGGCGTCCGCAACCATCAGAGGTCTCTTGACCCCGCATGACGCCGCGAATTCGGCAACGGCCGAGCGCGCGCCCGGGCCGAACCTGATCTGCGTCGGGAAACTGAAACTAGTGATTTCGCTCATGATGAATCTCCGTCGTCGGGGGATTGTTGCTGGAATGCGGGAAAATACCCTCGCGTCGCCTTGAAAGCAACAACGAGTTGATCGGAATGCCTGGAGGCGGCGCAAGTCGCCGCGCTGATCGTCGCATCGCGTTGACACTCTTCGGAAACTCCACCTATAATGCCCGAGTCTCGATTTGTTCCAATTTCCCACGTGGGCGCTCGGTTCGTTTCGAACCGCAAGCGCCCACCCGACACCGCCACATAAGAGCCGAATGAGAATACTGTTCCTGAGACGCGGCACCGGGGTCTGGGACCCGCAGGGCATTCAATACCTCTCTGCCACCCTGAAGCAGGGCGGGCATGAGGTCCGCCTCTTCAACGACGCCGACCCGGCCCTGATGGACAGGATCGCCGAGTGGAAACCCCACGTCCTCGCCTATAGCGTCACCACCGGCTTCCACAAGCACTACCTGCTTCTGAACAAGGCGATCAAAAACGAACTTCCCGAACTGCGCCCGATCTCCGTCTTCGGCGGTCCGCACGCCACCTTTTTCCCTGAAATGATCGAGACCGAGGGCGTTGACGCCGTCTGCCGCGGCGAGGGCGAGCTTGCATTCCTGGACCTCATTGACCGGATCGCCGCCGGGCGCGACTACACGGCCACAGACAACTTCTGGGTCAAGACAACAAAGGGCATCGTCCGTAACGACGTTCGCTCCTTCATCGAGGACCTTGACTCGCTCCCCCTGCCGGACCGCGAGCTAATCTACTCGATTGACCCCTTCCTTCGCGACCTTGCGCCCAAGACGTTTTTCACCAGCCGGGGCTGCCCCTATCGCTGCACGTACTGCTTCAACCATGCGATGCGCAAGCTCTACAAGGGCAAGGGCAAATACATCCGCACCGTCTCGGTTGACTACGTCATGCGCGACATCCAGGCGTGCGTGGACCGCTACCCCGTGCGCTTCGCCCGCTTCTTCTCCGACGTTTTCAACATCTTCCCCGACTGGTTCGAGGAGTTCTGCCGGCAGTACAAGTCCCGCTTCAATGTGCCTTTCATGGTCAACCTTCGCGCAAACCTGGTTGACCGGAAGGTTGGCGAAATGCTGGCTGACGCGGGTTGCAAGTGGGCCTTCCTGGGGATGGAATCGGGCAATGACGTGGTCCGCAACGACCTGCTGCACCGCGACATGGACCGCGAGACCATCCGCAAGGCCGTCCGCGCGCTCCAGGACAGCGGCGTGGCGGTCGTGACGCAGAGCATGATCGGCCTGCCCGGCGAGACGTTCGAGGAGGCCATGGACACGCTGCGCCTGACGGCCGAGTGCGCGCCGGACTACGCCTGGACCTCGATCTATAATCCGTATCCCCGCACGGAGCTTGGCGAATACGCCGTGGAGAAGGGTTTCTTCGACGGCGACTTCAACAAGATTGACTATACGTTCTACTCGCGCAGCGTCCTGAAGTTCCCGCGCCCGCGCGACAAGGAGCGCATCGAAAACCTGCGCAAGCTGCTGGCGATCTCCGCGCACTTCAAGTTCCTGATCCCACTGGTTCCGGCGCTTTCCGTCATGCCGTTCCCGACGGCGTATCAGGCGATGCAGCAGGTCTGGTGGGGCTACCGGCAGAGTGGGCTGACGACGATATCCGAGGGCTGGAAGGATTACATCTGGGCCGCGCAGCGGTTCATCATGCACACGCTGGGGAAGGAGTAGGCGAATAGGCATTACCCGTTCAGCGTCTCTGATTTCCAGGCATTGGAATGCTTCGCGCTATGTGGTGGATTACTGACTGGCTCGAGTTGTAGCGCAGGCGTCTCGCCTGCCACCTTTCCCTGCAGCCGGAACGGCTGCGCTACAACAAATCCGCCCTCTGCTGACCGGGTTCCGCAATATATTTCCAACTGTGAGGATATTGATTATAATTTCTAAGAAAGGAGGCTCAATGAATCCACAGATGGATTGTAGTCTGGCAGAAGGATACAAATCACCATCACAAATCGCCAGGGTCATTACCGAGCATTGGTTCCTTGCCAACATGTATTGTCCGGCATGCCCATCCCAGCGACTGGCGAAGACCAGAGATAATACGAAGGTTGTTGATTTCGTTTGTAGTTCATGTGGAGCGGAGTACCAACTCAAATCCAAATCTGGGGCTATCGGCAAAAAACTCAGGGATGCGGCCTACGAACCAATGAAAGAGAGAATAAAGGGAAACTCATCACCCAACTTCGCATTTCTCGTTTACGATCGTTCATCATGGTCGGCACGAACACTACTTTTCGTTCCTGCACATTTCATCACGCTACAGGCTATCGAGGCTTGTCGCCCGCTTGGAGATGGAGCTCGGCGCAAGGGATGGGTGGGTTGTAATATCTTGATGAGTGCCTTAAGTATGGACGCCAGGCTTTATGCCATACAGGAAGGGCATATCGTCGATCCCGCCATGATCCGTGATCAATGGCAAAGGTTTTCATGGCTTGCTACCCAAGATGCTGCTGAAAGAGGATGGGTGTCGGACGTTTTGAAATGTATCGAATGCATTGGACAGAGGCAATTTACAATTAGGCAAGTTTACGCATTCGACGAAGAACTGGGGCGTTTGCACCCACATAACCGAAACATTCGCCCGAAGATCCGACAGCAACTTCAGGTACTCCGCGACCGAGGCGTACTTCGTTTCGCAGGAAATGGTAAGTACGAATTAATATCGTCGCCGGAGCCCCCTTCATCTTCGAGATGAAATCCACTACGCCGGCAAATGTGCATGAACAGATTCGCAGGGGTATGGCCCAGTTGTATGAATACAGGCACCTCCAAAGCATTCCTAATGCCGAGCTTGTGCTTGTGATCGAAAATCCCCTAACACGCGATTTGGCGTGGATATCTGATTACATGGAATCAGCAGGTAGGGTGTGCAAATCTCTCGGATTTGCACACGCGGCAAGACTTCCTTTTCTGGCTCGTATTTCGGCAAAATGCAATGCCGCCATGGGAAACTATCGGCGGTTGTGGAAGTCATAAGTCATGAAAGCGCCAGCGAGGAGGTTTCTTATAGAGACCGCGTGTGCAACTCGTAGCACGAGTTGCACACCCTACCTGCTATGCTACTAAATGTTGGAACCCTTCTTGCGATTACACTTTTCACATAGAAGCTGGATGTTCCTCTCAGTATTTGCTCCCCCTTTCGAAAGGGGAATTATGTGGTCGTATTCCAGTTTCTCTTTCGCCCCGCACTCAACACACTTGGCGTTATCTCTTCGCCAAACGGATGTCCTCACCGATGCTGGAATATAACGATCCGTTCCATCTTCTACGTTTTGTGATCCTTCGCCCAAAGCAGAAACTGGGAGGAAATCGGGCTCAATAAGAATCCTCATAGTATCAAGCATATACTCAATCTCGGTCAACACACGTTCGTTGATGTACCAATGCGTCTTCTGAAACCCGGCTTCTTTCAGGAGGAACTTTGTACGGGCTTCAATTTGTTCCTGCGAATATTTTACGCTTAACCCAATTTCATCGGGATGCCTCATCGCTATGTCGTAGATTGGAATTAGGGAGCGATGATCACGCATGAATTGGCCTACCTCGGTATCCTCGTCGCTGTCGGCTATGTCGCAGATCGGCGATAGTAGAAGTGGGAGATTGCCAAATTGTTCTATCCGTTTTGATCCGAAGCGACGAAGTACACACTGGTGATCGTATATGGTACTATATAGCATCTTTAATTGTTCGTAAATGTTACTGATAATAGACACCTGCTCGGCGAAAAGCATGATGGCGGCCATGTCGCGTCCTGTCTCAACCAGATTCTTGACTTGGCCGTTATCAATTGTCTCGATTGCTTTACGGTAGTCTGCCTCGTACCTACCGATCAACGACACAGGAATTTTAGAATCAGGCGAAACTTCGCCTTGCGAAGTAGGCTCCTTGTCCATGTTGACGCATCTCCTTCGGTTCTTTGATTTAAATATCTATCAAGACATCCCTCTCACATTCCCTGTAATTTCTATCCGTTCAGCACCCATCCCTCCCTGTACGTCTTCCTGATGAACTGATCCGCCTTCGGGCAATTTGTCGCCTTCAGCTCCCCGGCGTTCCATTCCAGCTTCTCGCCGGTCCGGTAGGCGGCCAGCGCGAGCATGTTATGCTCGATGAGCTTGCCGGAGTAGTCGAAGTCCGTGCGAGTCTTCTTGTCCGTCTTGCAGGCCTTCAGCCATTCCGCGTGGTGGCCCGGCGAATCCGGTATCGCCTCCTCCGCCTTGCGCGGCTTGTAGTATGACATCTCCCCCCGCGTGGGCATCAGGTAGCGCGCGCCGAAGTCGCAAAGCAGGAAGCCCTTGTCGCCCTTGAAGAGCGCGCCGTCGCCGATGGTCTCTGCGGCGAATGCCTTTGAGGGCATGCCGGGGCGCTTGCCGCCGTCGTACCATTTGACCGTCACCGCCGGGCGCCAGTCGTTGGCGGGGTGTTCCCATTCCGCCTTGATCCAGGTCGGTACGGTGTCGGAACTTTTTTCAGGACCGACGCAGAAACAGCTTGTCGGGAAGCCGAGGTCCAGCGCCCACCACGCGATGTCCATCGTGTGGCTGCCCATGTCGCCCATCTGGCCGCTGCCGAAGTCCCAGTAGATGTTCCAGCTCAGGCAGCGCGACGGATTGGCGACGAGATAGCCGGGGTTGTACGGGTGATGGGGGGAGGGGCCGAGCCAGAGGTCCCAGTGAATGTTCTTCGGCGGCTGGCCGGCGTCGGGCAGGTAGTTCCCGCCCTTCGGCGTGCGCGCGCACCAGAGGGAGACGGATTCCGGCGTTCCGATCGCGCCGTCCCGGATGAGTTCGACGACACGGGCCATGTTCGGATTCTCATGGCGCTGCACGCCCATCTGCGTGGCGACCTTGCCCTTCTGCTTCAGGTACGCCTCCCGCACCACGCGCGCCTCCTCGACCGAGTTGCCGAGCGGCTTCTCGCAGTAGACGTGCATCCCGCGGTTGAGCGCCCACGTCGTCACGAAAGCGTGCGTGTGGTCGGTGGTGGAGCAGATGACGGCCTCGATGTCCTTCTGCTCAAGGCACTTGCGCCAGTCAACGTAGGTCTTCGCGTTTGGGAAGTCCTTGGCGGTTGTCGCCAGCTCATCCTCGTCCGTGTCGCAGAGCGCGACGATGTTTTCACTTTTGAAGAATTGAAGGTTTGCGCGCCCGCGCCCGCCGCTGCCGATCAGGGCGATGTTGAGCTTTTCGTTGGGGGACTGCCCGGCCGAGAGAATGCCGGTCGGCAGGATCATGGGGGCCGCGCCCGCGGCGGCAAGCTTCATGAACGAACGTCGGCTGACTATGGAATCCATCGCGCGCTCCTTTCGGGAAAAACCGCGATCATAATATCCAGTCGTCCGGCGGATTCCAATACTTCACAGTCCAGCCATGAAAACGACGCATTGGGGAATATCGCGGACGGATAGCCGGATTTGATACCCGCTGCGCTTCCCTTCTCTCTGAGAACTGGAGTCGAATGTCCCTCCCGCCGCTTCTCTGTTCTCTGTGTTTTCGCAGAAAAGAAGATCCCCTGCCGATCACGCCGGCCCGGCGTGGAAATAATAACGTTCATTGAATGACTGCGCATCATGATCCTGTCATGCCGTTCCGCGCGGGGGCGGCGGCGCGAGCAGCGCGTAAAAATCGCCGCCCCGCCGGACATTGCGAAATCCGCCGGGGACGATTATAATCCCCGCTTCACCCAGGGCTGGCGCCTCTTCAGGGGCGGCGGCTTGCGCCCGTCTCCGCCCGCGGAGACCGCCGCCGGAAAATAATCCGTCACATGAAGGACACGCGATGTCTCAGCCGCATTACTACCCGTCCGAAGCGGAATTCCTGGACCTCATAGGCCAGGGGAACGCAATCCCCGTCTACCGCCAGCTCATGGCCGACACACTTACCCCGGTCTCCGCCTTCCAGAAGCTCGGAAATCAGGATTACGCCTTCCTGCTGGAAAGCGTCACCGGCGGCGAGAAGATCGGGCGCTACTCCTTCCTCGGCGCAGGCCCCTTCGCCGGGCTGATGGCCAAGGGCCGCCGCGTCGAGGTCTCCTACGGCGACAACGTCAGAACCCGGACCTCCGACGACCCGCTGGAGGACCTTCAGAAGGAGCTTGACCGCTTCAAGGTCGTCAACGTTCCCGGCCTGCCGCGATTCTCCTGCGGCGCAGTCGGGTACGCGGCCTATGACTCCGTGCGCTACGCCGAAAATCTCCCGGACGCCCCGCCGGATGATCTCCAGTTGCCGGACATGTGGTTCATGTTCTACAACGAAATGATCATCTTCGACCATATCAACAAGACGCTCAAGGTCATCTGCACCGCCCGCACCGACGGCAAGGACCCCAAGGGCGTCTATGCGAAGGCCAGGAAGCGGATTGACGAGATTGTTGACAAGCTGCGCACCCCCGTCATGTCCCTGAGCGATGAGATCATCCCCACGGGCGACGTGGAGCTTCAATACGACTCCAACTGCACGCGGGAGGAGTTCCGCGACGCCGTAACGAAGGCGAAGGAGTACATCCGCGCGGGCGACATTTTCCAGGTCGTCCTGAGCCAGCGCCTCCGGGCCAAGACGTCGGCAGAGCCGTTCAACATCTACCGCGCCCTGCGCGTGATAAACCCAAGCCCGTACATGTTTTTCCTGAAGATGAACGGCGTGCACCTCGTCGGGTCGTCGCCCGAGGTGATGGTCAAGGTGGAGAACCGCCGCGTCACCCTGCGCCCCATCGCCGGCACGCGCCGCCGGGGAAAGACCGAGGCCGAGGACGCGGAGCTTGAGAAGGAACTCCTGGCCGACCCGAAGGAGCGCGCCGAACACATCATGCTGCTTGACCTGGGCCGCAACGACGTGGGGCGCGTAGCCCAGTACGGCTCCGTCAGCGTGGATGAGTGCATGGTCATCGAGCGTTACAGCCACGTCATGCACATCGTCTCCAACGTCTCCGGAACGCTGAAGGAGGGCAGCACGGCGCTGGACGCGCTGAGGGCGTCCCTGCCCGCCGGAACGCTCTCCGGCGCGCCGAAGGTCCGCGCCATGCAGATCATTGACGAGCTTGAGCCGACCATGCGCGGCCCCTACGGCGGCACGGTCGGGTACCTGGACTTCAGCGGCAACATGGACACCTGCATCACGATCAGGACAGTCGTCGTGAAGGGCAGCACCGCCTACGTCCAGGCCGGCGCCGGCATCGTCGCGGACAGCGTGCCGGACAACGAATACGTGGAAACAATCAACAAGGCCAAGGGCCTTCTGAAGGCGATAGAAGTCGCTCAGAAAATGTGAATCGAGGGACGCGATGGAACCGCTGAGAATCGGCGTGGCCGGCTTGGGAAGCGCCGGGCTGGACCTGCTGGAAAACGAGCTTTCGGGAAATCCGGCGGTCAATGTCGTCGCGATCTGCGAGTCCCAGTCCCAGAGGCTTTACCCCGCCAGGCAGGCGCTGAATCTCCGGGGATATCAGGATTACCACGACCTTCTGGACGACAAGGACGTCGAGCTTATCGCCATTGCCGCCCCGCCGGATGTGCGCCCCGATCTCGCCGTCCGCGCCTTCGACGCCGGCAAACACGCTGTCGTTCTCTCCCCCCCCGCCCTGGAATCGTGGCAGTACAAGCGCATGATGAAGGCCGCGTCAGCCGCCGACCGGCTCCTGGCCTGCCGGATCCCGGCGCTGGACTGCCCCGCTTTCATCGGGCTTCGGGACGCCCTGCGGGATGAGCCGGTGGGCGACGTGTTCGACGTCTCCCACGCCATACTCATCAATCCGCCGGATTGGAACGACCTTTCCTGGCATGGGGACCCACTCAAGGGCGCCGGCATACTCAATACGCTCGCGTTCGAGATGATGTGCCGGACGGTTGAGCTGCTGCCGGACGAGATTCAGGACGCCTACGGCCGGGCAGCCGGCAGGCGTCGTTCAGACGACTTCGGGGACTGGTTCTGGGCGGCAGTGCGCTTTCGCAACGGATCGCGGATCATCCTTGAGGGCGACATTGCCGCGCCGATTCCGCGCCAAGAGTGGCGCGTCGGCGGGAGGGCCGGGGAGATTGAGATCCTCAAGGCGCAGGACGGGCCGTGGCGGAGCGTTCTGCGATATCCGGGAAACGAGCGCGCGCTTGACCTGCCGGACAAGCCGGAGGATTTCTGGGGCCGCGTCGCCGACGCCGTCAGGGACGGCGCGGAATTGCCCATCCGGCCGGAGAGGGTTCACAAGGCTATGCGCGTTCTGGAAGCCCTTGCCCAGTCACAGGAAGACGATGAGCCGGTCAGGATATAGCGCGATTCGAACTGCGTTCGCTTAATGCCGCTTTGTCATGCCTGGTTTGATCCGCCGCAGGTCGCGCGAAAAATCGTGACGATCATCTCTGGATTCCTCTGCGCGCCCCCACCGTTTTCAATTCGTCTCCGATAAAAAAGTCCTGCCTCTCAAAATCCTTGTCCGGACGGCGCAAATGTGTTACCCATGTTCCCTGATGAAGGCGGACGGACGGCGTAGGGGCGATTCCCCGCGCCCCCTGACCACATGGGAACAAATCTAACCGTCCACGGGGACGGCGGAGGCACGTTCGGCGCATGAAACCCGACCAGATCAGAAATTACACAGGCGGCGCGTGGGGCGAATCCGCGGGAACGGAAATTCTGGATGTTCCGAATCCGGCGACGGACGAGGTCATCGCAAGGGTTCGAATGACCACGGCCGAGGAGGTTGACGCGGCGGTCAGGGCGGCAAACGCCGCGTTCCAGGAATGGCGCGACACGCCGCCGGTGAGGCGCGCGCAATTCCTGCTGAAGCTGCGCGAAATCATGCTTGCGCGGCGCGAGGACATCGCCCGGACGCTGACGACCGAGCACGGCAAAACGCTGACCGAGGCGGGCCTTGAGGTTGACCGCGCGATTGACAACATCGAGGTCGCCGCCGGCGCGCCGTCACTGATGATGGGTCGTCTGCTGGAGGACGTGTCGAAGGGGATTGACGAGTATTGCGTGAGGCAGCCCCTCGGGACGTTCGCCGTGCTGTGCCCGTTCAACTTCCCGGCGATGATCCCGTTCTGGTTCATGCCCTACGCGCTGGCGACGGGGAACACGTACGTCGTGAAGCCGTCCCCGCGCGTGCCGATGACGATGCAGGTTATTTTCGACTGTCTGGAGAAGGCGGGGTTCCCGCCCGGCGTGGTCAACTGCGTCAACGGGGGGGGTGATACGGCCAACGCGTTGATTGATCATCCGGGGATCGTGGGGGTGTCGTTCGTCGGCTCGACGCCGGTCGGGAGGCAGGTCTACGCCCGCGCCGCGTCCCGCGGCAAGCGGGCGCAGGTGCAGGCCGGCGCGAAGAATTTTGCGATAGTCATGCCGGACGCAGACATGGCGAAATCCGCGCCGAACATGATCGCGTCCGCGTTCGACTGCTCCGGTCAGCGCTGCCTGGCGCTCAGTTGCGTGATAACGGTCGGCAGGGCGCATGACGAGGTCCGGGATCGCCTGCTCCAGGCCGCGAAGGCCATCAGGGTCGGCAACGGGCTGGAACCGGGCGCCGCGATGGGCCCCGTCATCAGCCGGGACGCGCAGAAGCGCATCGAGGGCTGCATCGCGAAGGGCGAGGCGGAGGGCGCGAAACTGCTCCTTGACGGGCGCGGATGCAAGGTTGCAGGCTACCCGAACGGCTACTGGGTCGGCCCGACGATCTTCGACGAATGCCGCGCGGAGATGTCCGTCGCGCGGGAGGAGATTTTCGGCCCGGTCCTGTGCGTAATACCCGTTGACACCTACGAGGAGGCCAAGGCCGTGATCGCGGGGAATCCGTACGGCAACGCCGCCTCGATTTTCACGCGCAACGGCGGAATCGCCCGCGACTTCCGCCACACCGTCCGTTGCGGCAATCTGGGCATCAACATCGGCGTCGCCGCGCCGATCGCAATGTTCCATTTCAGCGGCATGAAGGACTCGTTCTTCGGCGACCTTCACGCCCAGGGACGGGACGCCATCCAGTTTTTCACCGAGGGCGTCGTGGTCGTCGAACGCTGGTTCTGAGGAGAAAGCAATGAAGGACAAGAAATACACCGTGGGCCTCGGCCCATTCGGCTCGTGCGCGGACCGCTTCTGTCCCGGCGGATACCGGGCGAATCCGTCCATCGAGGAGCGCTTCGAGATGGTCAAGCGCGTGAAGGGCATTGACGGACTTGAACTCCACAGCCACATGTTCGACGACAAGCGGCCGGTAGAGTATTACGAGAAGATATTGAAGGGCAACGGCTGGATATGCTCGCTAGTGTCCTGCAACGTGTGGGGCGCGGCGAAGTGGGGGCAGGGGGGCTTCACGCACCCGGACGCCGCCCTGCGCCGGGAGGCGGTCGCGGAATGCAAGCGCACGATGGACTATGCCGACAGGCTGGGCGGGGGCAAGATCAACCTCTGGCTCGGCCAGGACGGACACGATTACGCCTTCCAGACGGACTACCGGCAGACGTGGAACTGGCTGGTCGAGGGCGTTGCGGAATGCGCCGCGCACAACCCGAAGGTGAAAATCTGCCTGGAGCCGAAGCTCAAGGAGCCGCGCGTCCGCATCGCCGTCGGCACGGCCGGGAAGGCGCTTTACCTGAAGAAATGCGTTGGCATGGACAACGTCGGCGTGAACCTGGACGTGGGGCACTGCATCCAGGCGTTCGAGACACCGGCGGAGACGGCCGTGCTGCTGGCGCGGGAGAACGCGCTCTTCCATCTGCACTTCAACGACAACTACGGCGACTGGGACTGGGACCTGACGACCGGCTCGGTCTTCTTCTGGGAACTGCTGGAGCTTTGTTTCTGGCTGGAGGAACTCGAATGGGACAACATCTGCTCCTTCGACATCTTCCCCAGCAAGGAAGACCCGGTGGACATGGTTCAGGCCAATGTGGACAATCTGAAGGGCGCGTGGAAGCTCGTCGCAAAATTGCCGAGGGAGGAGTTGCTTGAGGCGATGAAGACGAGACAGTTCAGATTCAGCAACAGGATATTGAGGGAGGTTGTGTACGGGGGGGACTAACAGCGCGGAAGAGGAATCATGAAACAAGAACCAGGAATGGCTTATTGGATCTTCTCAAACAAGCAGGATGGCACATATGCCGGAAACGTGTGGGATATGGCAAAAATCCGCGATTCCGGACGCTATTCGATCAGGGAGTCTGAGAAGAACAGAAAAAGAGTTAATATCGGCGACACCGTGTATATGCGAATTTATGGGAGGAGCATCATAGGTAAGTTTGTTGTTGGTAGCGAATGGGAGAAAGCGCCGAAGGAAGAGCAGAAATGGAAAAACGTTCTAGGCTATTTCCAGATGACGGAAATCGAGTGGTGGTCAAGGACTTTACCCCAAGTTTTAATTCTCAATGATCTCTCGGTAAAGGACTTCCGATCTCGTATCACAGCGATGACGAAAGAAGATAGTATCATGGTTGAAGTAGCACACCGAGTCTATGCGCGACTCGGCTTTGGCGAGGCGGACGACAACATCATGATTCTTGAGAAAGGGCTTGAGGAGGCTATCAAGCCTAATCTCGGGCAGCTGGGACTCCGGTTGGCCGGCAAGGGTATACAACAGCAGTTCAGGATGGGACTGGGTGTTGGACAGAGTGACCTTGTATGCCAAGATGAAAACGATGATCTTGTCGTTATCGAAATAAAGAAGGGAATGACGTCAGATCAGGCTTTAGGTCAGTTGATGCGATATGTTGGATGGCTTCAGGAGAATGTCGCGGTCAAGGGGCAAAAGGTAAATGGATGGATTGTGGCAGGCGACTACGATGAACAACTGCGTTTGGCGGCAAAGGCAGCAAATGTGCGGCTTGTTCTTGTCCGACTTGGGTAAGGACTGTCTGGAGCGTGTAGTTTCGTGTGAAAGTCCTTGACGCAAGGCGAAGTATCGGGTGACAATACTCTTGTCATTCATACCGCATGAACGACCGGCAACTATTAGGGATAATAAGGTGGCGGATACAAGGTTCATCAGGAGCTTGCGAATACGGAACCTGCTCTCCTTTGGCCCTGAGAGCGAGGCGATGGAATTACTCCCGCTGAATGTGTTAATCGGGCCGAATGCGTCGGGAAAGTCGAACTTCATTGAGGTTATAGGACTTCTGCACGCTGCGCCCAAGGATTTGACTGTTCCGATCAGGAAAGGCGGGGGGATTCTGGAGTGGCTGTGGAAGGGGACAGCGGAGGTACCTACGGCTAGTATCGAGCTTAAATTGTCGCAGGACGGAAAAGCAAAACCTTTGTGCTACGACGTCTCGTTCACCAAGGGGAATCAATGGTTCGAAGTGGTCCGGGAAATCATTAAAATTGGGGATGGGGGGGAGAAGCCCATCGCTTTCTTTACCGGGGGATACTTTTCAAGCAACTCCACGCCACAAATGCGCTCAGCCTCGATTCCGAACCAATCAATGCTGTCCCAACGAAAGGACCCGGAGCGGTACCCCGAAATCACATATCTCGGCGAACAGTTCCAGGCCATTCGCACATATGGGGAATGGCACTTAGGTCGCAACACCCCCCCCCGCCTGCCGCAGCCTGCCGACGCCAGATCGGATTTCCTCGATGAAGACGCCTCCAACCTCGGCCTTGTGCTCAACAACATGCGTCTCAAGCCGAAGGCATGGAAGCATCTCATCGAGGAATTCAGGAGATTCTACCCCGACGCCGAGGACATCCAGGTTCAGATCATCGGCAACACGGTCCAGTTGTTCCTGACTGAGACCGGCATGGAGAAGCCGATACCGGCGACGCGGCTTTCGGACGGCACTTTGCGTTATCTCTGCCTGTTGAGCATCCTGTGCCACCCGAATCCGCCGCCGCTGATCTGCCTTGAGGAGCCGGAGCTTGGGCTGCATCCCGACTGCATCCGGTTGATCGCCAGGTTGCTTGTGGAAGCGTCCGAGAGAACGCAACTCATCGTGACTACCCATTCCGACATACTCATATCGGAACTAAGCGATACCCCTGAAGCGGTACTGGTCTGCGAGCGCGACGCTGCCGGAACTCACATGCGCCGTTTGGAGCGCGAAAAACTGAAGGAATGGCTGGAGAAATACAGCCTCGGCGAAATCTGGAGCATGGGCGAGATCGGGGGAAATCCGTAGTGCCAGAGATCCGAATCTACGTCGAGGGCGGCGGCGACCGCGCAGAGGGAAAGGCCAGGCTCCGCCAAGGTTTCGACACATTCCTTCAGGAGATGAAGAGCGAAGCCCGGAAGCGCAGTGTCCGTTGGCAGACAGTTGCATGCGGGACTCGGAATGCGGCCTATGATGCTTTTCGGACTGCGTTGAGGGACCATGCCGAAGCATTCAACATTCTCCTGGTTGATTCCGAAGCTCCGGTGAAGAAGGATCCCAGACAACACCTTGCCGACAGAGACAAATGGGAATTGCCCGCCGGGACTGAAGGACGCTGCCACCTGATGGCTCAGGCAATGGAGGCTTGGCTGATCGCCGACAAGGCAGCTCTTGCCAAGTTCTACGGGAAGGATTTTAATCCCAACGCTATCCCCAAGCGGGCGGATGTCGAGAACATTGACAAAGACCGCCTGGAACCCATCCTTCAAGAAGCAACAAAGGCAACCGCGAAGGGGTGTTATCACAAAATAAGACACGCGCCGGAAATTCTTGCCAGCCTCGATCCTGAAAAGGTCAGGAAAGCGGCTCCGCATTGCGGGATGCTTTTCGATACGCTCCAGTCTCAACTGTAATAGGCAACCCTATCTGTGCTTCCCGGATTCTCCCGGAGTCTATACGCCTCATCCCTTCCCCCTTCGCGCCAGCAGCAGTGCGCCGGCGGCGACCAGGACGAAAATCCCCCCCAGACCCCACGCCAGCCCCCTGTAGACTGGCGAGCCGGCGCGCGCGGCCTGACGCGGCCTGCGGAACGCCCCCGTCCCGGCGTCAAACTGGGCCATGCCGGGTATCCTGACCGGATGGTCCGAGGACGCCTCCCCGCGAAGGAAACCATCCCAGTCAAACGCGATCAGAATCTCGATCCCCGGATGCTGCGACTTGACCTCGCACAGGCACGGCCCGGTCAGAAAAAAGCACGCCTCGGCGACGTTCTCCGCGCTGATGCCGTCCCCGACGAGCGCGTAGAGCAACCGCCCGCGCCCAAAGACGGGAAAGGCCATCGGCCCCTCAAGCTCAGCCAGGTCCGGCTCGCTGCCCAGCAGCGTCTCAATCAGAAATCGCTCCCGCGGATCGCTTCTTGAAAGTCGAAGCATGGAGAAAGCGATCTTCATTTCCGGGCCGCCGTCGCTTATGATTCCGAGCGCCTCTGCGTCCTGCTCCGGAATGGCCAGTTCCTTTTCCATCTTTTCCAGCGTTTCGCCGAGGATGCGCGCCGCCCTGTCGTCCCGCGCCGCGTCGCCGCATTCGAGCAGAATCCAGACGGCCGACTCCCCCGCCTGGATTCGCCTGACGATCTCGCGGCGGGCGGGGGAATCAAGGGCCGCCTCGACGTTCTCCGGCGTCAGGGGGCCGGACCAGACCTCCGGCACGCGTCCCGGAACGCCGGGATACAGGACGATCATCCACGGAAGACTCTCCATGCGCCGGGGGGGGGCGTCCTTCGCGGCAAGGGGGTCGGGCGCGGCTTCCAGATCAACCGTCTTGAGCGTAAGGTTGGCGAAGGGGGATTCCTCCGCCAGCCGCCGGACGCCCTCGACGAGCGTCCTGTCGCGGTCTCCCAGCGCGCCGCGATGGTAGACGAAAACGTGGTAGGGATCGGCGGGCCAGCGTTCGAGCGCGTAACGGAAGACGGGAAGGGAGCAGGCGTCCGCGCGCGCGGAGACGAGCAGAAACGCAAGGCAGACGCCGGCGGCCATGCGCGGGGAAATTCCGCGCCGGCCCGCGCCGGAATCCGTCCGCCGATGATGTCTTTCATTCGCGATCAATGCCAAATCTCCGTTTCACAACCGTCGAATCCGTATGGAGTCCCGGACCATTTTCGCCGTCTGGGGGACACGAAGTCCGCCTTCCGCCTTTATTGTATCTGCGCGGTCAATGCCTCAGAAGGATATATGCGGGAATTCAGCCTGTAAAGGAAGGCATAATGACGCTGGAAAATCGGGGCGATAATCTCCTTGCGCTGCCGCTGCCTTCCATGGACAATGATCGTCGGCAGCACTACCCGATCACAGAACAGCCGCATAATCAGCACGGGAGGCAATCCCATGCCGGTACGCTTTCGCTGCACGAAGTGCAATGAGTATATTGAGGTTCCGTCAAGCCACTACGGCAAAGAGGCATTCTGTTTCTCATGCGGGACGAAGATAGGGGTTCCGCGGCCCGTCAAGCACGAGTGCAACAAGTGCGGGCGCACGGCGGTGCTGGACGGGGACAAGCCGCGGCGCTGCCCGTGCGGGGGCGAGCTGCGGGCCGTGCAGGTTTTCGAGAGCAGGCCGATGGCACAGCGCTCCAGCGTCTGGCAGGTGCAGGATATTGACGACATGGTTCCGAAGGACGTCGGGGAGCCGTCGCTGATAATCCTGACCGGGCCGAAGATCGGCATGCGGGTTCCATTGAAGGAGAACGGCGAATTTCTTATCGGCAAGGCGACGATCTGCGATCTTCAGGTGAACAATCCGCTGGCGTCGCTGCGGCACTGCAAGGTGGTCAACGAGGGGGGCCGATGGAGGCTTGTGAACGAGCAGGACGGCAGGCCGGCGGTTCTTGATGGGGAGCCAGTGCCCGTGGAGGCGGAGTTGAAGGACGGCGCGATAATAGCGGTGGGGGTGGACCTGTTCGCTTTCAAGATACCTTCGCGATGAGGCGGGGGATGTCGCATCAGGAAATCCGGCGCGGGCGGTACGGACTTTCCACCCGGCAATGAGCAGGACTCCCGATTCGCCCGTCGGACGCTCTAACTTCAGCTTTTGGACGCGGCCAGCTTGTTCACAAGCATGGCGATGCGCGCCTTGCGCCTGGCGGCCTGGTTCTTATGAATGGCGCCCTGGGAGGCGGCGCGATCAATATACTTATAGACCACCGGTAGTTGCGCCTTCGCCGCGTCAAGCTCGCCGTGTTCGACGGACGTGCGCAGCTTGCGCATTTGATTGCGCATCTGGGTCTTGCGGGTCTTGTTCCTGAACCTCCGCTTCGCGTCCTGGCGAAGCGTCTTGCGCGCTGATTTGGTATGCGCCATGTGTCTCCTGTCGCTCCAGACTGCCTTTGCGTCAACCGGCGCCGAGTTCCTCGACCTTCGACTGGACATCTCTGTACTTTATGTCCGCCTGATAGATCTTCTTGTAGGTCTCCAGCGCCTTTTCCTTTTCGCCCTGATGTTCGTACGCGCGGGCAAGGTTATAGTAAATCTGCTTGCCCATTTCATTCATGCCCTTGACACGCTCCAGCGCCCGGGCGAACTGGGCGGACGCCAGATCGTACTGACCTTTCCTGTCAAAGCACTGCCCGAGATGATTGCAGGCGCTCACGGTCAGGCGCGGGTCCTGTGAGGCGATCTGGAAGTTCTCGATCGCCTCATCCACCTGGTCGTTTTCCAGATAGGCCGCTCCCATCTTCATGCGCAGGTCCTTGTCCGTCGGGTATTGCTTGACACGCCGCTCGAACTCCTGCACGGCGAAGAGTCTGCGCTTGCGGCGCATCTCCGCCTGGGCTTCTTTAAGCTCAGCCTTGTCGGGGCTTTTTTTCAGTTGCTCGACTAGCTCCGAAATCTTGGCGTCTATCATCCGGAACTGGAGGTCGCCCATCCTGTCGCGGATGATGTTGTTCTTATCCTTCGCGTGGAATTCCTTGTAGAAGTCCATCGCGTCCTTGGCGTCGCCCAGTTGTTCCTTAATCTCCGCCACGCGGATGGCCTTGGTGACGTTGTTCGGGTCGGCCTGCCAAGTCTCGGTTGCGCGTTTTAGCGCGTCCTCCAGCTCGTCCTTGGTGTGGTAGCGCTTGTCGTCAACCTCGAGCTGGCGCTGCTTGTCCAGGTCCTTCACCTTGGAGCGGAAGTCCTCGGTGTCCTCAAGCTGGTGCTTGGCCATGTGGTGCCTGGCTTCGAGGTTTTTGACGTGCTCGCGCAGGGCCTGGTTTTCGCGTTCGAGTTGCAAAAGCGGCTCGTAGTACTTCAACGCGGTTTCCGTGTCGCCGCGATTTTCGTAAAGCTCCGCGATTTCCTTCATGGCCTGCCGCTGATCGGCCTTGACCATGAGGGTATCCTTGTAGATGATCGTCGAAGCCTCGTTGAATCCCGCCGCGCGCGCGGCGCGGGCCGCGCCCAGCAGGGCGAACGTGTTGCGCGGGTTGAGTTCGAGGAAATCCTCGAAGGCTTCAAGCCGCTTGCGGGGGTCCTTCCCGGCGGCAAGCGCCCTGGCCATCGCCGGGACGCCTTTGAGGGTATTGACGGCCTTCTGGACGGGAGCGTTGCCCTTCTCCGCCCACTTGCGCCGCTCGCTGCCGCGCAGGGCCACGCGCGCCTCCATGTTCTCCGGCTGCGATTTCAACACAGCCCGGAACAACTCGATGGCGTAGTCGTAGTTGCCCTTGTCGAGAGCGTCGCAAGCCTTCTTGTATGTGCTGTCGGAGGCCATCTTTCCTCAATGCCGACACCGGTACGTACATCTTAATCGGCGATTGGACAGCCTTTATAACCGGCGTGACGCCGGGTGTCAACAATAAGAACCGGTGAACAAGGAGCATTCAAAACCTGGAGGTCCTCCAGGGAAGCGATCCCCCGCCGGGCTTGCGGGGGGGGGAAATCAATGCTCTGGAGACGGGACGCCTCGACAGAAATCGGGCAGGGCGATATGATCCGTTCGCGCGCATGACGGCGCGGGACGCTCTCAGACAACGACTGCGGAGATTGGGTCATGCCGACTGAAGATACTCGTATGCTTAATAAACCGGCGCGGCGGTCCGGCGCGGTCTTTCCCACGCCGGCATGTTGCGGGATCCTGTGCATGATCTTCGCATTGACTGCCTGTCGCGATGCCGGTTCAGATCAACAGTCCCGGAACGACAAGCCCGTTGATAAGGAAACTCAGACCATGCCCAAGGATCAGACAGCGGACGCGATCTTCATCTACACTTTGCCGGGCGCGGGGACTTCCGCCGCGTATGACGAGGCCGCGGCGGCGGCGTGCCTGCAGGGGATCATTAATCGCGATGGTCCGCAGGTCTACGTGCTGTCGGGCGGCAACGCGCGCCCGCAGAAGTGGCTCGATACGCTCTCGCAGTCTCCCGGATGGTTGGCCGGGAAGAAGCGCGTTACGATTGCGGACCTCGACGCTCTGGTAAAGCTGGCGGGGAAACGCGCGAAGGGGGCGGTGATCTGGGACCCGGAGGTCCCCGCAACGCTGAACGTCGCTAACACTATCGCCGGGGTCGAGGACGCCGTTGTGCTCAGCCCGGAGCTTGCGGAGAATTCGCTTGCGCGCTGGGGGATGCCGGTCCTGGAAGACTTGCGCGGACGCTTCACCGGGGCGGAATCGGGAAGCAAGAAGAATGACGCGTATCGCTGGGCGATCCGCGAGTACCTTGCCAAGGGATTGTGTTCCTCGCATTTCCTCTGCCTATTCGAGGACTCGTGCAGCGTGCGCAAGCCCGGCAACGTCAGCTACGTGGTCACGCGCGACTGGGCCGTGGCGCAACGGGCGTTCGTGTTCGACCTGTCTCCGTGGAGCGACGAGAAGCCGAAGGACGACCCGGACCAGCCGCTCGGCGCGGACCTTGAGACGTATCGCCTCATCCTGGCCGAGACGCTGCGCCAGTCTGCCGGAAAAGAAATGACCGAATTGACCGGATTCTTTTCCTTCTGGAAATACAGCAACATCGAGGGATTCGCCAGCAGGCATGAGCCGGTGCCGACCGAGTGGGAGACCGTCTGGCTGATCTCGCCCTACAACTGCTATCAGAACACTATTTCCAGCGACTGCTACAACCAGTCATTTCACGCCCATGCGCCGGTCACAATGCTCAAACAGCGCCGCCCGACGGTTAAGACCAGGCTGGAGCCGAAGGCCTACATCTGCATCCTGATGGCGGATTACGACTCCGCGACGCCGCTTTACGACTTCATGCCGAATCACTGGAACGACCCGAAGCGCGGGCAGATTCCGTTGGCGTGGGGGATCAACCCGAATCTGATCGAAACGTATCCGGACGTGATCGAATACTTCTACCGCACGGCGACGGCGAACGATTTCTTCACCAGCGACGCCAGCGCGGCCGGCTACATGAACCCCAACCGGGTGAAACCGGAGTATCTGCCGCTCTTCGTGAAGCACAACAAGAAGTTCTTCGATCGCACGGACATGACCATCGCTCCGATGGTGCTGGACTGGGATCAACCGACGCCGGCGGTTAAGGACGCCTTCGCGCAGTTCTCCCCGGACGGCTACGCGACCATCATCATGGACCTTCACAACACCGGCGGACAGACGCCGCCGCCGCATGTCTGGAAGGGGATGCCGGTGGCGGAACTGATCAACAACACGTGCAACTTCGCGAGCGCGAAGCAGACGTCCGACGCCATGTTCGGGGCCATAAAGGACCGTGGGAATAAATTGCCGGGATTCTACTTCTTCCGGATCGTGTGGACGCCGCCGTCGGCGATCATCGAGTCGCTAGACGTATTCCGGAAGGAGCATCCGGAGATTCCGATCGAGGTCGTTGATCCCTACACGTTCTTCGCATTCTTCAAGGAGCATTACGGCAGGGAGAAGGCGGGAAAGTAGGATTCGCCCGAGAGGGCGATGCTGCGTCGCGCGGCGCAACGTCGCGGAGCAAGATCACGGGGATCCGGCGGATCGGCGCTTCTCTCTTGAACATTCCGTTTGGGTGCAGAGCGACAACCGGATTATGATGCATTTTGAGCAAGAACATTCCGAGCGGTCAATAACGCAACAGCAGGATAGGCCCATGACACAAGACATGAAAGAGAAAATCTCCAGGGCGGCCGGAATCCTGAAGGAGGCCGGCGCGACCGAGGTCTACATCTTCGGCTCTGCGGCGGCCGGAAACCTGAAGGATCGTTCCGACGTTGACGTGGCAGTATCGGGATTGCCGCAGGCATTATTCTTTGAAGCCATGGGACGGGCTGCGGAAGTTTTGGGCGCGGAACTTGACCTCATTGACCTTGATGAGATCAACCCGTTCACGGACTACCTCAAAAAGAAGGGGAAGCTGGAGCGTGTCGTGTGAATTACGGGAAGAGATCCGGACTGGGCTGGCCATGCTCCAATCTCTGATCGCCACATACGGCGATCTGCTTGACAAGGTTTCATGCTCAGATCCAAACCATATCGAAACGCTGGCCCTTGCCGGTTTGCTGCACTCGTTCTATGGCGGCGTCGAGAATATGTTCAAACGCATTGAGACGTCATGCGAGGGAGGCATTCCAGACGGGCCGACATGGCACAGCGATCTGCTCGCTAGAATGGCTGCGGCTACTCCAGCCCGTCCGCCTGTGATTTCTTCCCGGCTTCGGATTCAATTAAGAGCCTACCTGAATTTCCGGCACGCCTTCCGGCACAGCTATGGTCACACGATCAATTGGCACAAGATGTCCCCCTCGTGCGGGAACTCAGGCAGACATTCATAGACCTTGATGCGGAGTTGGCAGATTTTCTGGTGAAATTGGAATGAGCGCTGTTACGGCAGGACGCGTCGGATTTGGGTATTCCGCGCTCTGACATCAATGCATCATTGCATTGACCCCCGCGCCGCTTTGCCGCACTCATTTTACATTTGAGGTTAGATGCATGTTCATTGACATTCACGCTCACGCCTACCGGAAGCCGGTTCCCTTTGTGGTTCAGTTCTGCACGGCGGAGCAACTGCTGCAACGCTACGACGCGGCGGGGATTGAGAAGGGGGCGGTGCTGCCCATCGTCAGCCCGGAAATCTATTTCCCGCAGGCCAACGAGGACATCCTCGACATGGCCGCGCAATACCCCGACCGGCTCATACCGTTCTGCAACGTTGACCCGCGCGCGCTGACGAATTCAGCCGACGCGCCGCTGGACCGCGTGCTTCGGTATTACCGCGACAAGGGATGCAAGGGCCTCGGCGAGGTGATGCTGAACGTTCCCGTCATGCACCCGATGGTTCAGAATCTGTTCAAGCACGCGCAGGACGTCGGCCTGCCGGTGACGTTCGACGGCTCGGACCAGGTCGGCGGCGATTTCGGCCTTTATGACGATCCGGGCCTGCCGCAACTGGAGCACACGCTTCAGAAATTCCCGGAACTGATCCTTCTCGGACACGGACCCGTGTTCTGGTCCGAGATCGGACGTCTGGAGACTCCGGGCGAGAGGGGATTCGTGTTCCGCCCGGACGGCGGCCAGGTGGGGCGGCATCCGACCGGCCCGATCAAGGAGGAGGGCGTCGTGCCGAAACTCTTCCGCAGGTATCCCAACCTGTACGGCGACCTGTCCGACCCCTCCCCCTGGAACGCCCTGTCTCGCGATCCGGACTACGGGCCGAAGTTCCTGACCGAGTTCCAGGACTGTCTCCTGTTCGGCACGGACATCTGCTTTTTTGAAATGCCCTTCCCGATGGCAGACCTTCTCAAGGAATGGCGCGGCGCGGGAAAGATCAGCGAGGCGGTCTTCTGGAAGGTCGCCAGGGAGAATGCCGTGAAGCTTCTGGGGCTGGAGTAAGCGGCGCTGACTTGAGCGTTATTTATGGCATTATGCATGACAGCGCACGTGGTTGTGACTCAATGCGTCCCACCCCTCATCCGTCGCCCGCCAAGGCGCGCGCCACCTTCTCCCGAGGGAGAAGGGAGAATATTCTTGAATTGCCGCCTTTTCCCCGGGGAGAAGGGAATAAAACTCTATAATGCTGTTCTTCATGGCTTCGCGGCATCTTTACTTTGTGGCATTGTGTCTTTGTGGTGAACTAATTCCCTGATGGGCGCAAACCGCATGACAAAGGATGAAATCGAGTCGTGCCTGAGATCGCTCGAGGTGTCCCGGGGCGATGTCGTTTTCTTCCATTCCTCCCTGAAGAGCATCGGGCAGGTCGAGGGCGGGCCGGACGCCGTCATTGACGCCTTCCTGGAGACGGTCGGCGAGAGCGGAACGCTCGTCCTGCCCGCGCTCTGCATGTACGACTGGGAGAAGCTGGGGCGGGAGGGCGTCGAGAAGGCGTGGGACATTCGGACGACGCCCGCATACGTCGGGCTGATTCCTGAAACATTCAGGAAACGCCCGGGCGTCATCCGAAGCGACAATCCGACGCATTCCGTGACCGCGTTCGGGCGCGACGCTTTCGAGATCACGAAGGATCACAGGATCGCGCGCGGCGGAGAATGGGCGGCCAACCGCCCTATCTGGGCCTCAACGGGCGCGTTCGGGGATAACAGTCCGTGGGACAGGCTCTGCCGGCTGGACGCCAGATACATGCTCATCGGGGTTGACTTCAACTCATGCACGCTGCTGCACCACGTTCAGGCGGTTCACCTGGAGCGCGATCAAAGGAAGAAAGACGCCCATGCGCCCTGGCCGGAATTCGATTTCCGATGGATGGGCGGGAAGCTGGAGGAGACCGGCATAGTCCGGACCGGCATGATCGGCAATGCGCGGACGAGGTTGATGCGATGCCGGGAGCTTGTTGACGCGGCTCTGGATGTCCTTCGGGAGGTGGGTTGAGCGCGAGGGGCCGCCGCACAGTGCGTAGGGTGAGTTCTTTGAACCCACGCGGAATTGATTCGGTGGGTTCGCGCTTCGCTGAGAACCCACCCTACATTCTGCGCTCATTCTGAATGTTTCCGCCTTGACACCCCGCCGCGCAATCCATACCCTTATTCTTACTGCGCGATCACAGGTTGAGCGTAGGGTTCTTTGAACCCACGCGGAATTGATTCTGTGGGTTCGCGCTTCGCTGAGAACCCACCCTTCATTCTGCCCCAAAATGGAAATACGCAGACTATCGCCGACTCCCCCCGCAGCCCACGGCGCCGCGCAACCATGCCCGTTCCCGATCACCGTCGTCCCCTGAAGGCGCAACCTTGATCCGCCCACCCAGCAACTATCGAAACGAGGCGATGTTCTATCTCAATACGCTGATGTCGAGCGTATTCTTCTCGATTACGGGCGTCGCGTGTTCGGACGGCAGCACGTTTTTCCCCTGCCTGGTGCGCGAGCTTGGAGCTTCGAGCGAACTGGTCAGCCTGATCCCGATCGCGTGGTGCCTGGCCGCGCTGCCCAGCGCGTTCATGAGCTACGTCAGCGACCGCGTCAACCGCAACAGGGAGTTGGCGTTCGGGGCGCTGACAACGGCCAGCGTCATCATGGGCGTGACGGGGCTGGCGTTGGCGTACCTCGACCTTGCGCCGAAAATCAAGCTCATCATGATCTTTGTCGCCCTGTTCATCGGGCACCTGATCACGACGCTCTATTTCATCTGCTATTTCGCCTGGCTGCCGGAGGTGGTCGGGGCGGAGCGTTCCGGGCGGGTGATGAGCGGCAGGCTCTGGCTCTGGTGCATCGCCCGGCTGGTCGCGCTGCCGGCCTGCGGGCACATGCTGAAGGTCTATCCCGGGGTCCGGACGTTCGGGCTGATGTTTGCCGTAACCTCCGGGTTGGGAATCATTTCCGCCCTGCCGCTCGCCTTCATCTCCCCGGGCGAGAAGCGGCGCGAGACGAAGGAGAAGACTTCGGCAAACCCGCTTGAACTGTTCCGGGAGGTGAACTTCCGCCGCATGATGATAATGGTGTTCCTTGTGAACCTGGCCTGCTTCTTCGTCGGCGGTTACGCCGTGATATTTGTAAAGGAATACCTGCAATTCTCTTATGACGAGGTGGGGTACGCCTTTGCCCTGCCCGGACTGCTCATGATGCTGACCATTCTCGGCTGGGGCAGGCTGGCCGACACGCACGGAGCGAAGGGGGTGTGCATGATCGGCGTCTGTGGCATCGCCGTCGGGCCGATCCTGTTCATGATGAGTTCGCCGGGACACACGACGATGGTCTGGGTGGCGATGATGTGGGGCGGGGCGATCAACAGCGCATATTCGGTTTCATGGCTGCCGCTGCTTTATGACCTTGTGCCGAAGGAAAAGCGAGCCACGGCGATAGCAATGGTCTGGGCCGTGTGCGCTGCGGCTGGGCTGGTGACGCCCCTGGTGGCCGGACTGATAGTGCGGACCGTGGGCGACGCGACGCTGACGATCGGGACATGGAAGTTCGGGGGGCTTCACCTGCTGCTGGTCGGCCAGGCGCTGCTGGCGGCGCTGGCGATACCGCTGTGCAAGTCCGTCCGCCCGGTCAACTCCGTCCCGACGCGCCGGCTGATCGGCATGTTCGTCAGAAACCCGTGGAACACGCTCTGGGCGGCGGTTTATGGAGACGTGCTTATTGGGTCATTGGGCGGGGACGAGGCGGAGACGCGCGAGGAAGGCGGGAAGAAGGCGGAAGAGATTGAGCAGATATCGTGATTGAGGAATACATGATACGGCCACGGCTCCAACATCCCACAACCTGAATGGGCCTGACGCTCCGGCAATCTAAAATCATGGAATGCCTTGTCACTCCCCACCTGCTGCGCCTCCGAAGTCCCACGTTTTCAGTTCCCTTCCGTCCGCGCGGAGGAGGCAAATCCTGTCAAGCTCGATTCGTCCGGGGGCTGTGGACGGGTCTATGCGCACGCTCTGAAGGCGGTGCGAAGCGGTGAAGCGGACCTCGTATTCATGCCATACGCCGTCGTGGACGGGCTGGAAATCCAGGCGCAGCTTCGGGCCGAACTGCGGGCTGGCTCCCGTGGCCCAGAAGAACTGCCCTCCACCGGCGCTGGATGATCGCATACGGAAGGCGATTAACATTTCTCCAGACTCCTTGGGAACGTCCCCGGTCTGAATAAAGGGGTCAGGGCCGGCGCTTTCGATCACGAGCGCCCCGCCCGCCCGCGATATCCGGCAGTCGCGCGACGGGAACCACCTGTCCACCGGCGCGGTCTTCGGATCGTAATCCGGATTCGGGACGGGGACGAGCGCGCCCGTGTCCAGCAGGAAACGGCCTATCAGGGCGTCCAGTTCCGCGACCTTATCCGGCATCCTTTCCGCAAGGTTGACCGTCTCGGAAATATCCTCCCTGAGGTTGTAAAGCTCGAACCGGTTCGGAAAATCGTCATTCGTCATATGGAAGCGGATGAGCTTCCAGTCGCCTTTGCGGACGTATGTGCAGGGGACGATCAGCGTCCCGATTTCGTGCGGGAAGTGGCAGAAGATCGCCTCCCGGCTCAGTTTTCCCGTCTGCCGCAGAAGGGGGGTAATGCTTACGCCGTCGAGGACCTGGCCGGGGGCGGCGGCCCCGCCGGCGGCCTCAAGGATCGTCGGGTAGAAATCCACGCTGCTTACAACCTCGGAGCAGCGCGAGCCGGGCGCGACCGCGCCGGGCCAGCAGACGATCAGCGGCTCCCGCGTGCCGCCCTCGTAGATCATTGCCTTGCCGCCGCGCAGGGGGAAATTATCCGTCGGGGGAAGGAGGTCCGGGCCGATGCGCTCATGCACGTTCCCGCCGTTGTCGGAGAAGAAGATGAGGATCGTGTCATCGCTCAGGCCCAGAGCGTCAAGCTTGTCAAGCACGCGCCCGACGCTCTCGTCCAGGCTTTTGAGCATCGAGGCCATTATCGGGTTGCCCTGCTTTCCGCGCGGGTCGGAGCGGCCTTCGAAGGTCTTTGTGATTTCCTCCTTGTGCCCCCAGGGGCCGTGGACGGCGTAATGCCAGAGGCAGAGGAAGAAGGGGGCGTCCTTGTTCCGCTCGATGTAGTTCAGCGCCTCGCCGGTCAACCGGTCGGTGATATATTCGCCGTCCGGGCCGTCCGGCAGCGTCTTGATTTTGTATGGGGAATGGTAGCTCGGGGGGCTTGGGTAATGCCCTCCGCCTATGTTGACCTCGAAGCCCTGCCTCTCCGGCCAGTATGGCTCCTGCCCGAGGTGCCACTTGCCGACGAAGGCGGTGCGGTAGCCCGCGTCCCGGAGCGCCTCGGCGATGGTGCGCTCCTCGAACGGAAGATAATGCCTGCTGCGCGGGCAGATCATTTTCTCCCAGGGCCTGGCGCTTTCCGGCATGAGCGGATCGTTCTCAAGAGGGGGCAGGTGGCCGGAGGGGGTTGTTATCCTGAGTCTTGCGGGGTATTGGCCGGCGAGGATGCTGGCGCGAGTGGGGGAGCAGAGGGGGTTGGCCGCGTAGGCATCAGTGAAGGTCATGCCCCGGGCGGCCAGGCGCTCAAGGTTCGGCGTTTCGTAGTAGCGGCTGCCGTAGACCGTGCTGTCCATCCAGCCCATGTCATCGGCCAGGATGAAAACGATGTTGGGCCTGCGCCGGTTTTTTACGGGCTGCGCGGAATCGTCTGCGGAGTCATCGCTTTTCCGCCCGTCGGAAACGCCGGGCGCGGCGCAACCGATCAATCCAGGAGCAGCCAGGGCGGCGACGCCGATGCCGAGCGATCGCGCGAATTCGCGTCTCGTGCAGCGTTTCATATGCACTGTCCTTTCCCGACGGCATGGTATCACGACAGCGGTAGAATTTCCCGGATGACTGAAACCGAAAAGAATCTCGCGCCGACTTGCGGAGGCAGGCTACATCGGCGTATATTGTTTTAAGCGTTTATATCCGGAGACGCAGGACTCGAAGAGTCGCGCGGCTTCATGCCGGGTTACTGAAACGCCCCTGTGGGAGGGATTTCTATGTCGCACTTCACGAGGATCAGGACGAAACTCCGCAATCCGGAGTATCTGCGCCAGGCGATTGGCGCAATGGGGTTCACCGAGATCAGCCAGTCCGGCGTAGTCCTTGGGCACGGCGGACAGAAGGAAAAGGCTGACATCATCGCCCGGGTGGGGGCCGGACAGGTCGGCTTCCGAAAAAAGGGCGACAGCTACGAGATCGTCGCCGACTGGTGGATCGTCGGGCGGGACGGCGAAGACTTCACGTCGGAGCTTACGCGGACATACGCTCAGCAGGCCGTGATTGCGGAAAGCAAAAAGCAGGGCTTCCAGATCCAGAAGACGGAGAAGCTCAAGGACGGCTCAATGCGCATCGTCGTGGAAAGGTGGGTGTAGCATGGCCAGGGCGCAGCGCATCGAGTTCATAATCAAGCCGGACGGAAGCGTCGAGGAGTCCGTGAGCGGAATCCAGGGGCCGGACTGCGAGAAGGTGACAAAACCTTTTGACGAGGCGCTAGGGGACATTGCGAAACGCGAGAAAAAGGCGGAGTTCCACCAACGGCAAACCGGCAGGGGATTCGCTCAAAATACGTCAAAGGGCTGAGATTTTCATCGCCCCTGACGGCGAGGCGGTCTTTGCCGACCTGATTGACGACCTGGCGCGCGTGGCCGGGGCGCTGGGGGAGGAATGTTCCCGTCCGACGCCCGATTGCGCGAAACCCCGCAAGAAATCGCGATAGCAGCGCCCCTGCGGCGCGTAAAGCCGACGGGCCGGGAATTGCTTCCATCCGGACGCTTACTTCGGGAAGACGACGCGCAGCCGCTTCCACGCCTGTTTCTTAAGCCAGGGGCGGAATTCCGGATCGGCCACGGCGACAAGCTCCCTGATCGCCCCGTCTATCGTCTTGCCTGCCAGTTGAGCGACGCCGTGCTCAGTAACGATATAGCAGCGGCGGTGCATCATGCCGAGCAGGTCGTGCCGGGGCACGGTCACGTTTGTCCCAGGCTCGAACGTCGGCACGATCGTGCTCATGCGCTTTTTGCCCTTGCGGAAGGTGGACGGCAGGCAGATTATGCTCCCGCCGTCGGGGCCTCTGCCCAGGCCGTTGGCGATGGCGGGAAGGCCGCCGGGGCCGGAATACTGGTTGTTCCCCCTGCACTCGGCGGTCAACTGAATGTTGAAATCAATGGAGAGGGAATTGTTGATGCCCCAGCAGTTCACGAAACCTTCCGGGACGACGAGCCTCTTGGCCGGCGTGAAGATGACGTTGCGGTTGTAGTCCAGCCTCTTGTAGAAATCGCTGCCCTGCAGCCCCATGGCGAACGTGCAGTTCGCCTTGCCCTCGACGTATTCGCGATCCGCGCCACGCTGGATGAAGGTTCGCTCGATGTTGCCGTTCTCGAGCAGCTTCAGCAGCCCCTCCGGCAGCATCTCGGAGTATTCCCCCCCATGCCAACCCTTTTTCATGAGCGATTCGCACGTGCGCGCCGAGATGTCGCCGATGCCGATCTGAATGAACGCCCCGTTGGGAACAAGCTCCGCCGCCCGCTCGGCGATATTCATACGGGCCGGCTCAACGTGCTTGTCCACCGGAATCGCGGCCAGCGGGGTGTCATCCTTGACGATGGCCGTGATGTTCGGGTCGTCGCAGCGCACCGCGTTGTCGTCATCCGGGGAGCCGTAGGTGCGCGGCGTGTTCGGGTTCACGATGGCCATTATCTTGATGCCGCCCCGGGACAGGATGCGTTTCGCAATGGACTGCACGGCGTCGCAACCCGGGCCGAAGCTGCAATAGCCGTTCTCGTCCGGCAGGCTGACCTGCGCCACGCAGCCGGTCGCCCATCCGCTGCCGTCCAGCGGGTCATGGAAATATTCGATCTGGTAGAAATGATACGGATAAAGGCTCGTGTAACCGGCCTCGTAGAGGCTCCGGCGTCCGATAAATGGGATCCGGGTGGCCGTGACGGGACTCATGAACCCGTCCAGGTACCTGATGCGTCTGCGCGTCTCCTCGGCGGCCTTGAACTTCTTGTACATCGTTATGACGCTGTCCTTCGACTTGTCAATCCCGCCATAGAGGAAGCCGAAGGGTTTCGTCAGGAGAGCGGCGGCGACCATCACGTCCCGAATGTCATGCTTCAGGACGAACTCGCCGATGTGATCGTAGAACGCAAGCGGCGAGGCGCCCGCGTAGCCGGTGCTGATTTTCGCGCCGTTGGTGACGACGTGCTTCATTCCCTCTTCGAGGGAGACGGCGTGGTCGTCAATGTATTTCAGCCAGTAATCCCGTCCCTTGCCCTGCGAACCGTTCCCGTCAGGCTTGTCCGCCATAAATCATTCCTTCCCTGGCAGTCTCAAGAAGTAAGAGAGGATTCCCATGCGGGATCGCGCCTGCAAAGTCTCCCCGACCTTTGGCCGCAAGGCCCGAGTCCCGATCCGGTCCGCCCCGTTCCGCGCGCATGGGCGGGGATTCTAACACGTAAAAATGCGGCGCGCCACATTTTCCCGGATAAGAGGCCGCCGGGGGGAGGAAACCGCGCTTGACGCCCGTCTCGCATTCGCATATCATATTGAATGAAGTAAAAGGAGACTGTTTCTTGAGGAATTGCGAGACACGCATTGCGGATTGTCTGAACGCGACGAAGAACCGCGTACCGGTCGTGGTACGCGCAGTCGCGCTCCGGCGCCCGCGGGCGTAGGCGATTCCTTCAGAAAGAATCAAGTCAACCCCGGGCGATGAACCCGGGGTTTTTTGTTTAAGCGCTTTTGAAAGGAAGGTTGCGATGCCTGCGAATGAGAGGTTGCCGGGACGGACGCCGCGCGCGTTTCCGTCCCGGAACGTCGCGCTTCAATGCGAATCCGCTCGTTTGTCCGGCGCATGAGCCGGGCGCGGTTGCTCGGAACGATCACATTCGCATCATGGAGCGCGCAGAGATGAAAGGCACTCAGGCAGTCATAGAGGCGTTGCGAAGGGAAAAGGTCGAGGTCGTCTTCGGGTACACGGGGGCGGCGATGATCCCGTTGTTCCACGACCTCTGGGAATGCAGGGACATAAGGTTCGTGATGCCCCGCCATGAGCAGGCCGGGGCGCACGCTGCGGACGGCTACGCCCGCGCGACCGGCAGGCCCGGCGTCGTCTTCACCACCAGCGGGCCGGGCGCGACCAACCTGGTCACCGGCATTGCGACGGCATACATGGATTCCATCCCGCTAGTTGCCTTCACCGGGCAGGTCCGCACAAGCCTTATCGGCAACGACGCCTTTCAGGAGGCGGACATCACGGGCATCACACGCCCGGTGACCAAGCACAACTGGATGGTCAAGAACGCGGATGACCTTCCGGGCGTTCTCCGGGAGGCGTTCCACGTTGCGACGACGGGCAGGCCGGGGCCGGTGCTGGTTGACCTGCCGGTGGACGTGCTGACCGCGCAGATCGGCGAAACCGGTTCCCGCCCGATCCGCCTTGCGGGATACAAACCCGGGGGCGAGGGCAATCCACGCCAGATCAGGCGCGCGGCGGAACTCATCAACGCGTCCGAACGCCCTGTTCTGTACATCGGCGGCGGGATCATTGCCAGCGGTTGCTCCGCGCAACTGCGCGAGCTTGCGGAGCGCGCCAATCTGCCCGTGACGACTACGCTTATGGGCAAGGGCGCGTTCCCGGACGCCCATCCGCTCTCGCTCAACATGCTCGGAATGCACGGCGCGCCCTGGGCCAACCTTGCCGTTCAGAACTGCGATCTGCTCATCGCCGTCGGTGCGCGCTTCGACGACCGCGTCACGGGCAGGCTCGAGAAGTTCGCGCCGTTCGCGACGGTGATCCACATTGACGTTGACCCGTCATCAATAAGCAAGAACGTCCGCGCCCACTGCCCGATCGTCGGGGACGCGGGGGCTGTCCTTGCGGCCCTTGCGCAGCAACTGGAGCGCCGCGACCGCGCGGAATGGCATGAGCAGATAACGCGATGGAAGTCGGATTATCCGTTGTCATGCTCCGAGCGCGGCGTCAATCCGAAGGCGCTGCTTGAGTCGCTGGCCGGACTGACGCGGGGCAGACGCACGATCGTCTGCACCGACGTCGGCCAGCACCAGATGTGGACGGCGCTTTTTTACCCCTTCGCAGAGCCGAGGACATTGATAACGTCCGGCGGGCTGGGCACGATGGGTTTCGGGCTTCCCGCCGCGGTCGGGGCGCAGATAGGCCGTCCGGACAGCCTTGTCGTCTGCGCCGCCGGGGACGGTTCGATCCAGATGAACATTCAGGAATTGACCACGCTCCGCTCCAACCGGCTGCCTGTGAAGATCATCGTTTTCAACAACGGCTGCCTGGGCATGGTCCGGCAGTGGCAGGAGCTTTTCTTCGACCGGCGGTACGCGAACGTGGACCTTTCGGACAATCCCGATTTCGTCGCCGTGGCGGAGGCCTTCGGCGTGAAGGGGATGCGGATCGAAGGGCCATCGGACATCGAGGGAACACTTCGGCGCGCCATTGAGTTCCCCGGGCCGGTTCTCGTGGACGCGCCCATCGGCATGGAGGAGAACGTTTTCCCGATGGTCCCCGCGGGAGAGGCGATTGACCGCCCCATGTTGTCCTGCGACGCAATTGCGAAGGAGGACGAGGCGAAAGTTTCCTGACCGGGTGATGCCCGGTCCGCAGCGAGTCCGCATCCCGTCTGAATGGGCGCGATCCGCATTGACCAATCCACGAGCGCTTTGACTTGACGCCGGGCCTTGTCCGGCATAGAATACTACCGACCGGTAGGTAGCCGGAATCAACACGGCCAATAACCGGCGGGAGGAACATGAATGGCCGGAAAAAAGGGAACCGACACGCGACAGCGGATTCTGCAGGCCGCAAGCGCGCTTTTCGCCGAGCGCGGATTCGACGCCACCAGCGTCCGGGAGATCGTTGAGGCCGCGGGGGTCGCGAAACCGGCGCTTTACTACTACTTCAAGAACAAGGTGGAACTCGGACGTTCCCTGCTGGCGGAGAACTTTGAGGAATTCATTGACGAGCTTCAGGCCGCAATCGCCCAAACCGGCGAAGCAACCGACAGAATCGAAGCGATCGTGTGGGCGCACTTCAGCGCCTGCAACGAAAACCTTGATCTGACCAGGTTCATTTACGCGACAAGCTTCGGCCCCGGGGCCAGTCCGTTCAGCCGCGACGGCGTGGACTTCAACGACAGGCTCCGGCGCATGATCTCCGCGGCCATGAAGGAACTCCAGAGGGACGGAAGCATCCGCAAGGACATGGATGCCGACTATCTCGCAACGTCCCTCCAGGGAAGCGCGCAGATCTGGATGATGCTGGAAATCAAGCGTAAGCAGTCGTTGCTGACAAGAAAACTGTCGAGGAAGATCGCGCGGACGTTTCTGGAAGGCGCGGGAACCACAGACGGGAGAGAAGCCTAAGCCCGCCGCGCGCGCGGCGAGGCGCAAAGAGGAAAAGATGGAAAAAGACGCTGAACTTGAGCAGTTGGATATCGAACCGCCGTGGCCGGAACCGCCGAGGCCGGAACCGCCAAATCCGGAGACGCCGAAGCGCCGAAACGCGGCCCCGGCCCTGTTCGGAATCGTCCTGGCCCTGACGGCGCTGTTCTTCATGCTCGCGCCGGTGGGCAAGGCGCTGGCAAAGGCCTTCGGGGAACCGCCCCGCAAGGCCGAAGAATTGAAGGTTGACCAGCGCCCACGCATCGTCGTGGCGCAAATTCAGCCCGTGGGCATTAACGACACCATCCGCCTTCCCGGGGCGGTGGAGCCATGGCTGCGCGTCAGCGTGGCCGCAGAGTCCGGAGGCAGGCTTGAGAAGCTGGCCGTGCGCGAGGGGCAGAGCATCGGCGAGACGGACCTGAAGCAGCCCATCGCGCTGGTGGATGAATCCATCGTCAGGGCGCAGCTTCAGACCGCGGAGGTTGACCACGGCCTCGCCAAGGCGACCTTCGAACGCGCCGAGGAGCTTCACCGCAAGGGCGTCGCCTCCAAGGAGGAATTCGACCAGGCGCAGCGAAACCTTGACTTCGCCCGTTCCCAGATTGAACTCGTAAAGGTTCAGTTGGCGCACTGCTCCGTCCACGCCCCGTTCGCCGGAATCGCCGACCGAGTTCCGGTGGAGGAGGGCGACTTTCTGGACAGGGGGCAACCGATCTGCGAACTCATTGACGTCAGCCGCGTCAAGGTTGTCGTCTCAGTCCCGGAAATGGACGTCCCATTCCTGAAGGTCGGAGATCAGACGTGGATCAACGTCGAGGCGCTTGACCGCAACCTCACCGGCAAGATCATCCACGTCTCCATGCTTTCGGACGATCGCACGCGCACGTTCCCCGTGAAGATCGAGGTCGCCAACCCGGGGCTGGACATCCGTCCGGGCATGATCGCCCGCGTGACGATGATCCGCCGCAAGCTTCCTGATGCCGTTGCGATACCGATGTTCTGCGTCGTGCCGCTGGTGTCGCGCATGGTCGTCTTTGTGGAGAAGGACGGCATTGTCCGCGAGCGGGAGGTGAAGGTTGGGGTGCTGGACGGGCAACTCATACAGATAACCTCCGGCATAGGGCCTGGGGACCGCGTGGTCGTGGTCGGACAACGCCAGGTTCAGGACGCCCAGGAGGTCAAGGTCGTGCAGGAGCTGAAACCTGAGGACTACATGCGCGAGCTTGAGAGCCGGGGGGCGGCGGGCATGCGCTTCCCGGGGACTTTGATGGACAACCTGGAAAAACTCATCGAGCAATGATCATCAGCAAGATAGCCATCCGCAGAAGCACGACGGCGCTTGTGCTCATGTTCTGCATCACAGTGGCGGGCATGTACAGCTACGCCACGCTGCCGCGGGAGAGCGCGCCGGACATCACCATCCCCATCGTCAACGTTACCACGAACTACCGCGGCGTGAGCGCGCAGGACATGGAAACCAGCGTGACTATGCAGCTTGAGAAAAAGCTCAAGGGGCTGAAGGACCTTGACGAAATGCGCAGCACGTCAAGCGAGGGCATGAGCGTCGTCAGCCTGAAATTCATGCCCGAAACGGACGTGGACGTCGCCCTGCAGCGCGTGCGGGACAAGGTTGACCAGGCAAAGGGGGACATCCCGTCCGACGCCGACGAGCCGACGATCACGGAGATCAACATCTCCGAATTCCCCATCATGATCATCAACATCGCCGGGGACGTCGGAATGGTTCGCCTGAAGGAAATAGCGGACGATCTGGAGGACCGGCTGGAGGCCATCGGCGGCGTTCTGGACGTCCAGGTCGTGGGCGGGCTTGAGCGGGAAATCCGGGTTGAGGTTGACCCCGACCGCATGGCGGCCTACGGCATACCTTACGCCCAGTTGCTGGCCATCGTTCAGAATGAGAACGTGAACGTGTCGGGCGGTTATCTGGATCTGCCGGACGCCAAGTTCCAGGTTCGCGTCCCCGGGGAATTCGTCCGCCCTGAGGAAATCAACAACCTTGTCGTCACCGAGCGCGACGGCAGGCCGATCTACCTGCCGGAGGTAGCCGAGATAGTTGACGGGCACGAGGACCGCAAGACGATGGCCCGCGTGGACGGGCGCGAGTCCATCAGCCTTGTCGTCCAGAAACGCGCAGGCGAGAACATCATACGCATCAACGACGAGGCGAAGCTCATCGTCAAGGAATTCAGCAGGCGCTATTCCGGCTCGGACGCCGAGCCTGCAGTGACCTTCACGATATCCGGCGATACCTCAAAAGAGATACGTCTGATGGTCTCCGACCTTGAGAACAATATTCTTTCAGGCCTGCTGTTGGTAATGCTCATCCTGCCCTTCTTCATGGGATGGCGCAATTCGGTCTTTGTGGCGACGGCCATTCCGATGAGCATGTTGCTGACATTCGCCACGCTGCAGGGCATGAACATCACGCTGAACATGGTGGTCCTGTTCAGCCTCGTTCTGGCGGTCGGGATGCTGGTTGACAACGCCATCGTCGTCGTCGAAAACTCATATCGCCACATGCAACTGGGCGAGGCGAGGATTGATGCCGCAACTTCCGGAATATCGGAGGTCGCATGGCCGGTGATCACTTCGACGCTCACCACCGTGGGGGCGTTCCTCCCGCTTATGTTCTGGCCTGACATCATCGGCGAGTTCATGTGGTTCCTGCCGACGACGGTGATAACGTCGCTGATGGCTTCTCTCTTTGTGGCGCTTGTCATTAATCCGGCCCTCTGCGGCCTTTTAATGAAGGTTAAACAGGCGAACGGGAATCACGAGCCTGAGTCAGCGCCGACCGGCAGGCTTGGAAAGATCAGGACGTTTGCGCGTCGCCATCGCGCGGCCATGGCTGTTGCCGGGTTGGGCGGACTGGCCGGCGCGGGATTCCTGCTTTTCGCGCTTCCGCGCGAGAGGACGGTCGCCCTTGCGGAGGATAACGGGCTGGCGGCGGCGTCCTTCATTGCGATGATCGTGACGCTCTTGCTTGCCGGGCCGGGCTCAAAGAAGGCCTTCGACAAGGCTGGATTTGTCTACGACCGGATATCCGGTTTCGTCGGAAACGGCATATTAATCACATACGAACTGATCCTGCGCAAAGCGGTCCGCTACGGTATAGCTGTCCTGGCAATTTCCTTCGGCTCGCTAATCGTCGTCATCTATCTTTACTCGATTTACGGCCGCGGGGTGGAGTTCTTCCCGGACATCGAGCCGCGCCGGGCCTACATTGACATTGAATGCGCCGAGGGAACCGGCCTGGAGGTCACCGACGCGATCGCCCGCCGCATCGAGGCGAAGCTGGCCGACTCCATTCGCTACCCGGACATCAAGAACGTAATCACCAACGTCGGCTCCCGGGGCGTGAGCTTCTTCGGCGGCGGAGCGGGCGGAACGCACATCAGCCGCGTCAGCGTGGATTTCGTTGACCGCCAGTACCGCAAGGGCAGCACGCGACAGCAGACCGAATACATGCGACAGGACGTGGCGGACATCCCCGGCGCGAAAATCTTCGTCCAGAAGGAAAAGGAAGGCCCCCCGACGGGCAAGCCGGTCACAATTGAGGTATCCGGCGACGACTTCGACCGGCTGCATGAACTCTCGCTGAAAATCCAGTCCATCATCCGCGGCACGCCGGGGCTGGTGGACCTTCAGGACGATTACGAATCGGGAATGCCAGAGCTGCGCTTCGAGGTTGACCGCGAACGCGCCGCCCTCTTCCAGCTCAGCACCAACCACGTCGCATTCGTCATCAAGACCGCCATCAACGGCTACAAGGTCAGCACATATCGCACCGGCAACGACGAGTATGAAATCCGCGTGCGCATGCAGGACCGCTACCGCAAGGACATACAGCGCATTCAGCAGTTGCTGGTCGGAGACATGGCCGGAACGCAGATCCCGCTCTCAAGCGTGGCGAAGCTCACCTACGCCAGCGGCATGGGCACAATCAACCGCCTCGATCAGAAGCGCGTCATCACCGTCACCGGCGAGACTATGAAGGGCTTCCGATCTGAGGAGGTGCTGAAGGTTGTTCAGAACCGGTTGAAGGGCTTCCCGATGCCGCAGGGCTACTTGATCAGCTTCACCGGCGAGAAGGAGGATCAGGAGGAGACGCAGGCGTTCCTGTCCAAGGCGTTCGTGGTCGCGGTGCTGTTGATTTTTCTGATTCTGGTCGCGCAGTTCGACAGTTTCGCGCTTCCGCTGATAATCATGACATCAGTGATACTGTCCCTGGCCGGGGTATTCCTGGGGCTTCTGGTCACGCGAACGCCCTTCGGCATAATCATGACGGGCATGGGCGTCATCAGCCTTGCCGGCGTCGTGGTCAACAACGCCATCGTGCTGATTGACTACACGCAGCAGTTGCGCAGGGACGGCGCGACGCTGGAGGACGCGGTCGTCACAGCGGGGCGGGTAAGGATGCGCCCCGTGTTCCTGACGGCCAGCACGACCGTCCTGGGGTTGCTGCCGATGGCCCTGCACGTGAGTTACGACTTCAAGACGTGGGCGTGGGACGTCAACAGCGAATCCAGCCAGTGGTGGGGGCCTATGGCGGTGGCCGTGATATTCGGACTCGCGCTGGCCACTGTCCTGACGCTGGTGGTCGTGCCGTGCCTTTACTATCTGATCGGGCTTTGGTCCGCGAAATTGAAGGGACGAGACCCCGACGCGCCGCTGGGGATGTGACATGTCTGACATGCCCGGTGTTCTTTGAATCTGTCAATTGGAATGACAGAGATTTATATTTGTTGCTCCAATCGCGGCGGAATATTACTCTGGCATGAAATTGGAGTATGCAGGCTCCGGACACATTACCGCAGGGGATGAATGATGTTCATTTTGGTCATTTTTTCGGAGTTGTTTTCCGAGCATCCCTGCAGGGGATGCAGAACAAAGCCGAGGGCAGCGCCCTCGGAAGCGATCGGCCATGGCTCCGACCCTGCAAGGGTCGGATAAAGGCATAACCTCAGGAGCGTGTCATTACAACGCGGAAATGAGATGGGGCAGACGCTCTCGCGAATACTGATCCACTTGATCTTCACCACGAAGAACCGCGCGCCGATAATATCTCCTGAGGTCGAGGCCGATCTTTACGCATACAAGGCCGGCATACTCAGGAATCACGAATCTCGCGTTCTCGCCATCGGCGGCGTGAAGGATCATGTTCACCTGCTTGTTCTTCAATCGCGCAATGTCGCGTTAAGCAAACTCGTCATGCACCTCAAGAAGGATTCCTCGAAGTGGATAAAGACAAAAGGTCGGGAATTTGAAACATTCGCCTGGCAGGATGGCTACGGAGCCTTCTCGATTGGCGAATCTGCAATAGAACAACTTACAGGTTATATTCGGACCCAGAAGAAGAGACGAAAAGAAGTCTTTCCAAGAAGAGTATGTGGCATTCCTTAAGAAATACAATGTCCCTTTTGACGAACGTTACGTTTGGGATTGACGGACCTTTGAGCGAACAGAATCATCCCCTGTCCGACCCCTGCAGGGTCGGGTTTCATTCTGTCATCCTGAACCGAGGGCGTTGCCCTCGGCTTTGTCATCCGTCCCCTGCGGGGACAGGCGGAACTATCGAAACCGGCTGGTGAAGATGGTTTTCACGGCAGACATGATCGCGGCAAGAAACGCACAGGCTGCCGTGATGCGCAACCCGCCTGCCTCGGCCAATCACGCAACATGAATGTTTTCATGCCATGGCGTTCCGCAATGCGTTATCGCATCCGCCGCCTCCGCGCCGGCGCAAGGCTTACGTCTTCCGCCGCGTAAGCTTCGTGTAACTGAGCAGCACCGTTCTTCTCCCAACCCCTTTGAAATTCACAATCAGGGCCGGGCCGCTGCCTGTTATCATTCCGCCGGCCACTTTGCCCTCGCCGAAGTCGGGATGCGCCACCGTCTCGCCCATTCTGAACTTTCCGAATCCCGGAAGCTCAATCTCCTCCCCGTCCGCGTCATCAGTGAAATCGTCCTCCTCGATTTCACGACGCCCCCCGCCCGAGTATCCTCCCCCCCGTCCGCCCCGGCTCCGCCGGTCGTCATCACCGTAACTCGGGCGCGCGTATCCCCCCCTGCTTCTCCCGTATCCTCCCTCCCGTCCGCCGAAACTCCATGCCCCGCGCCCGCCGCCATATCCCCCCCCATATCCGCCGCGCGAACTCCTTGCCCCGGCCGACGATGAACCGCCCTCCGCGTACTCGACCTCATCCTCCGGCAATTCCTCGATGAAGCGCGACGGGCCGGTGAGGGCGAACCGCCCCTGAGACATGCGCTCCTCGCAGTAGCTTATCCAGAGGAACTCCTTCGCCCTCGTGATGCCGACGTGGAACAGCCGCCGCTCCTCCTCCAGCCCCGACGCGTCCGAATCCGGACTGCTTCGGACGTGCGGCAGCACCTCCTCCTCCACGCCGACGATGAACACCGCGCGAAACTCCAGCCCCTTTGAGGCGTGCAGTGTCATGAGCGACACGGCGTCCGCCTGCTCCCCCCAGGAATCCACATCTGAGACCAGGCTCATGCGGCTCAGGAAATCAGTCAGGGACGGCTCCAGCGACCGCGCGTCGTACTCCGTGGCATAATTGAGCAATTCGTTCACGATGTCGGCGGAGTCGCGCGCTTCGTCAGTCTCCTTCTTTTCAATGTTCTTGAGGTAGCCGCTCTGGTTCACGATCTTTTTCAGGAACGGCATCATCTGCCGCGGATTCTCCTGGGACAGGCCGGTCATCCATTCCGCGAAGCCTTTCAACGTCCCCGCCGCGCGGGCTGAGAGGTCCGCGATCTGGTCGGCGCGGGACGCGGCCTGAAGCATGGACAGGCTGTATGTGCGCGCAAAGGACTGAAGCGTTTCAACGCTCTTGTTGCCCAGTCCCCTCGGCGGGACGTTCACGACCCGCGCGAAGGAGACGTCGTCCATCGGGTTGGCGGCCAGTTGCAGGTAAGCGCGCAGGTCCTTCACCTCCTTGCGCTCGAAGAACGCCGTGCCCTGCACGATTTCGTAAGGAATGAGGTTGCTCTGAAACTCCGCTTCGATTGTCCGGGACTGCGCGTTGCCCCGGTAGAAGACCGCCATGTCGCTGAGTTTGACGCCCCGCTGCCTGAGCGTTTCGATGCGCCGGACGAGTTTCGCGGCCTCGTCCTCCGGGGTTTCGCATCCGCAGATGACGGGCTTCTCCCCCTCCGGATTTTCGGTGCGCAGCGTCTTGGGGTGACGCTCCTTGTTGTGGGATATCAGTTCCGAGGCGACGCGCAGTATGCGCGAGGTAGAGCGATAGTTCCGGTCCAGGATGACGGTCGTTAGTTCGGGGAAGTGCTTTTCGAAGTCGAGCATGCTGCGTATGTCCGCCCCGCGCCAGCCGTAGATCATCTGGTCCGAATCGCCCACGACGGTTATGTTGCGGTGTTTCTCGGAGAGGTACCGCACGATCATGTGCTGAAGGAGATTCGTGTCCTGGTACTCGTCCACCAGGACGTGCATATAACGTCCCTGGTAGTAATTTCTGACCTCCAGATCGCGCTCGAGCAGTTCGACCGTCTTGAGCAGGAGGTCGTCGAAGTCCAGCGCGTTGGCGCGGCGAAGCGCCTCCTCGTAGCGGGCGTATATCTGCGCCACGTTCCGGCCCCATTGGTCGGAATGCCGCTTTTCATAGCGATTCGGCGGCGTAAGGCTTGACTTCGCGTTGCTTATCGCGCGGGCGACGCTCTGCGGGCGGAAATGCTCCTCGGACAGGTTCAGCTCGGTCAGCACGTTCTTTATCTGGCGAAGGCTGTCCGCAGAATCGTAGATCGTGTAATTGCTGTCCAGTCCGACGCGCTCCGCGTTGCGCCTCAGGACGTTGGCGCAGAAGGAGTGGAACGTTGACGCCGTGACGCCCTGCGGAACGCCCAGCTTATCAAGCCGGGAGCGCATTTCGTCGGCGGCCTTGTTTGTGAACGTCACGGCCAGGATGGCGCGGGGGGGAACGCCGCGGGTTACCAGGAAGGCGATCCTGCGCGTGACGACGCGCGTCTTGCCGCTGCCCGGCCCGGCCACGACCATCAGGGGGCCGCCGGGATGTCCGACCGCCCTCATCTGCTCCGGATTCAATCCTTCGAGAACGTCGCCCGTCTGCAAGGAAGCTAACCTCCTACTCCGAAACCATCGAACAGCCATGCCACGCCGAGAGCGGCGCCCAGAACGTGCGCGGCCAGCAGGGAAATGACAACCTGGGAATATATGGCGGCCAGACGCGGATCGCGCCCGGCCATTCTCAGGCACCCGGCCCGGCGCGCGATGCTGTAATGCCTCCAGGAGTCCGCATAGCGGCCGATCCGGTTGACCTCGCCGAGTTTTTCCAGCGCCCGGGCGCAGAGTTCGTAATCGCCGACCACGCCGGCGGCGTACATGTCCGCCTCCCGCTCGATGCGCCTTGAGAATCCGCCGAACAGCAGGCCCCAGTAAAAGGCCGAGAACGCCAGAAACAGCCCCCCTTGCAGCAAGCCGTCAGCCCCGCCGGCGAAATCGTCCAGCGGGGGAACGCCCGGCCAGACATGCGCCAGCGCCGTCCAGAACATGGCGAGGTAGACCGCGAAGCCCAGAGCGAAAACCATGTAGAAGATCATGTGCCGGCGAGCGATGTGCCCCATCTCGTGCCCGCAGACCGCCGCAATCTCGTCCGGCTCCAGCCTGGCCAGCAGCCCGTCCGAGAGCAGGATGTATCTGTACCGCCCGACGAAGCCGACGACGGCGGCGTTCGCGTAATCGGCCTTCCCGGTCTCCCAGATCAGCACATCCCGGCAGCGCAGCCCGGTCTTGCTGCAAAGCGCCACGATGCTCTGTTTGAGCGCGCAGTCCGGCATCGGCCTTGTGCGCCACACACGCCTGAGCAGCCCGGGACCGGCCACGATCATGAATCCCAGCGCGAGCGCGAGTGATAATGCCTGCGCCATGCCGGGCGAATCCGGAAACAGCTTTTCAGGGATTTCCGTGATAATCAGCAGAACAACCAGCGGCGCGAGCGCGACCGCGACCTCATGGCGCAGGACAAACACGACGAACTGCGCACGCCTCATTCCCGACCCCCTCAATTCGGCGTCAAGCGGATGCCACGTCCACAGGAGGATTGTGATGCCGGCAAGGAAGGGGAGAAGGTTGACTATCTCGCCCAGCGCAATCCCGCCGGTCAGCGCGCCGGCCGACGCGCCGATGCTGCGCCAGCCGAAGCCGTAGCAGAGAACGGCGTAACCGAGCAGCGTCCACGCCTTGACGAAGAACATCCGCCGGGCCAGCCGATGCGAAAGGGCCTGGCCGTCGTCCTTAAGGCTTCTTAGGAATCCCTTAAGTGAAAGCGTGGTCGAAAGCCGGCCTGCGATATAAACGGATGCCAGGTAAACCAGTAAAGCCGGAGCAAGAGCCGGGGCAATTTCCTTCGGCGCGTCAAGGCCCGCCTGATGCGCGGCGATCAATATCGCAAGCAGTGTCCAGAGCAGCATCCTTATCCTTCGCGCGGCGGGTTACCTGTCCAACGCCACGAGGACCTGCTCGATGGCTTCGATCCCGTCCGTCAGCGCTTCCTCCGGCGCGGTCAGCAGCGGCTGGACGCGGACGGTCGCCGGGGCTATAGTCGGATTCAGGAGAAGGCCTTGCGCAAGGCAGTTCTTCACAACGGCATCCGCCGCTACCGGATCGGGGTCCTTCACTCCCGGCAGCGCGAAGAGCAGCGATCCGATCATTCCGCAACCTGCCGCCCGCCCGATCAGGCGCGGGAACTTCGCGCCGAGGTGCGCCAGCCAGGCCTGGAGATGTCCTCCCGCGGCGGCGATGTGCTTCAGCGCGTCATCCGCCTGAAGCCATGCCGCGCGGGCAAGCGCTGTTTCCCACGCGACACACTCGCCCATCATCGGGGCCCATCCGGGAACGAACTCGGAAACCTCAAGCGCGCGCGCGGAACAGATCGCGGCGGAGAAGGTCGAACCGCAGAAACCGGCGTCAGTGACGCACAGGATGTCAGGCTCGATGCCAATCGCCTCAGCGGAGAAGAATGCGCCCGTCCGCCCAAGCCCCAGCGGGGCCTCGTCAAGGATCAGCAGGGCCTTGTGCTTCCCGCACCATGCGGAAAGCGTGCGCGCGTAAGCCAGCGGGAGCATGGCGCCGAGATTTGAGGAGACTGCCTCCACGGCGACGGCGCACAGGTCGTGCCCGCTTGCGCCGGCAGCGTCCAGGGCGGCCTGAAGCGAGTCCAGGCCGGGGTCCTCGTTCTGCCACCCGTCGGGGTACGGAGCCTGGATGAACAATTTCAGGGCTTCGACGTCCGGCCCCAGGCCGGCAAGACCGCAGGACATGCGCGCCCCCAGGCCCATGCCGCGCAGGCCGGAGCCTATGGAGGCGATCTTCACTTTCCGCTTGCCGCCGACGCGCCTGCCGTGCTCAAGAGCGATCTGCAGCGCAATCTCAATCGCCCCGTCGGGCGGCGACGCGAAGAAAATCCTGGGGTCTTTCGCCGGCGCGCCGCGCAGGAGTCTGGCGGCCAGCTCAGCCTTGGCCGCAGCGCCGCGCATGGCCGGTCCGCCCGCCGGCGGAGGTATCTTCTGGAACGGCATGACGGAAGCGAAGTCCAGCCAGCGGTTTCCAGCCGCGTCCTCGACCGAAGCGCCGTCGCAGGCGACCGGAAGGATCGGCGTTATGGTTTCCCGGCAGCCGGGCGATGATGCGGTGAGACGGGCGACGGCCTCGGATGTTTCCCTTGTCGGCAGCGCCGCCACCGGTTTGCGGAAGGCGCGCGGCGCGGGCGCATCGGTTCCTTGCGTATCAGTCAAGGTTTCCCCTCCTTGAATACACGTTTATCGAAACGACCTGGGACGGCCACTGGAAGGCCGCTTTGCCGTATGCCGTGATGATAGGCCGCGAGCAATGAAGTGTCAAGCCGACTGACCGTATACCCTTATCATCCAAGGATATCTGAAATGCCGCGGCCTGCCACAAAGCCGCCGCAGCCTCAGGTTCTTGCCCAGTCACTGGCGGAGCTGCAATCCTTCGCTGTTGAAGCCGCGCTAGTCGGGTAATCCGCAAATATAATCCTTATTGTCCCGCATCCATCGTTTGAATGAACCTGAGATCAGCCTCTTCCATTCAGACCTTCTGCGGGTGTAGTTCTGAATGCGGCGCGCCTTCCTCGGATTGCGGATCACGTCGGCGGCGCAACCCGCCCAGTCGGCAATCCTTGAAGCCCGTCCGGCCAGCCGGCGATTCACATTGATATATTCCTCCTGAAGTTTCCTCGCCGACATCTTCCGGGGATGGAATACAACGCGGGTTGAATCGTAGTAACGCCAGTCCCTTTCAAAAATTCTGCCCTCGGCCTCCAGGCTCTGCGCCAGCGGCGTTCCCGGATACGGCGTCAGCACCATTATGGTCCACGTTGTCACCTGCTCGCGCTGGCAGAAATCAACAATCCCATGCATGTCTGAAACGTCGTCCGAATCGAATCCGACAATAAAGTATCCATCGGCCTGAATGTCGTTTTTGAGCAAGGTATTGACGGCCTCATAAGCATCACCCACCGTCTGGCCTTTGTGAACTTCTTTATGCGACTTTGGATTGACGGTTTCGATTCCAATTCCGACCGTATGGCAACCGGCCGCCTTCAGGGTCCGGACGAAATCAGGATCGCCTGCGCGGTTAGCCCTCAACATGCAGCTCCATTCCTTGTCAAAGCCCATCCCGGCCAGGATTTCAATTATTTTGTCGCATCGTTCTTTGTCGGAGCCGAAGTTGTCGTCATTGATTCTGATTTTCGCGTTGGCCGGGGCCAGTTTCATCTCCTCGATCACTCGCTCCGGGCTTTTCTTTCTGTACAACGACCCTGAGAAAGCGCGGCCCTGGCAGAAGTCGCACTTGTGCGGGCAGCCTCTTGACGTGACGATGGGGAAATCCCTGATCACGCCGCCGCCGGTCAGCAGAGAAAAGTCCGGCATGGGCAGGTTGTCAAGGTCCACGACCGGTTCCGATTCAATGATCTTTTCAGAGCTGCCATATTTCAGCAGGTCAACAATGACGTTTTCCGCTTCGCCTTTGACTATGTGATCCACATGCGGAAGAACGTCCTCAGGGCAGAAAGTTGGATGTATTCCCCCGGCTATTATCCGTCCGTCGGGACGCGCCGCTCTGTACATCCTGCATATCTCGTAACCTGCGTGCGCGCTGGGAGTGAACAGGCAAAGGCCCAGCCAGTCGGCGTCAAGATCGGACGGTTGAATGGGGCGATCAAGCAGGTTCTGTTGAATAACGCGAACCTTGAACCCGGCATTGCGCAGGATGGTCCCGAGAAGAATGGGACCATATACAGGCTGGACGGTTCCCTTCCCGAAGATCCAGAACCGCAGGCTGCAAGGGGTCACAAATACAATGCTGTCGCCCAAAATCCGGTTCTCCCGCGCCGCCGCATGAGGGGGCGGTTGCGAATTTTCAGCGTCGTAAGCCGCGAAGTCAATTTGCGCCTGTTCCCGCCGACGGCTGAAGCTGATTCTATGTACCCTTCGCGTATCGGCAAGTCAAGGAGATCGGAGGTTCGGCGGCAGGCCGGGTGTAGCATAGAAGAATGGGCGAAAGACGCCTGTGCGGAGCCGCGGAGGTCCGCGATGCCGGCCCCCCGCCGGCCTCTGTCGAGTCCACCTCCCCCCATTTTACGCGCGTGTATGTGTTTAGCGTCCGGTTCCTCGATGGAAAGGAATGCGAGAGTATACAACCTTCCCCCGCGCCGTGTAGCGGGGGAAGGGGGACCGCATAGCGGTGGATGGGGGCCGATCAATGCCCACTTCCGTTCTCCGAAGGAACGGTTGCGCTAAACACATACACGCGTGTTGCGCGGAAAATGGGGGGGGGGATGTCGCGAATACGACAGCACGGGGCCATCCCGTCTTGAACTCCCCGGCCTGCCGGGATAAACTCCCCGCCATCGTCGGGCAATCCATCGTTTCCGCTTCATCAGGGCGATTTCCGGCCAATGTCAGAACTCAGACCATCCAGGCGTTTCGTCATCCTCGGCGCGGGGGCCGTCGGCTCCGGATTCGGCGTCATGCTCGGCGCGGCGGGGCATGAGGTGCGCATGATCGGGCGCGCCGCGCACATGGACGCGATCTCGCGCAACGGGCTGAGGATTGACGGCCTCTGGGGAGAGCATTTCACGCGCAACGTACGCGCGGAGACGGTCCTGCCGATGGACGCCGCCCCGGATTACACGCTTATCACCTGCAAGGCATACGACACGGAGAGCGTGGTCGCGGGATTGCCCCCGGACTGGCCCGGCCAGGTTGTCGTGCTTCAGAACGGATTCGGCAACCAGCAGATCGCCGCCGACCGCTTCGGCCCGGCGCGAACCATGGCGGGGATGGTCATCATCGGCTTCGCAATTCCTGAGCCGGGGCGCGTGACCGTGACCGTCAGCGCCGACAGCGTGAAGCTGGGCAGGCTGGGCGGCGGGAGGGACGCGGCGGTCGAGGAGCTTGCGGCCCTGTTCCGCGCGGTGGGGATTCCGTGCGACGCCGCGGACGACGTATCGAAATACCTCTGGGCGAAGGTCCTTTACAACTCATCGCTCAATCCTCTCGGCGCGATGCTTGACACGCATTACGGGGCGCTGCTCCAGCCCGACTCATGGCGCATCATCGAGCGCGTCGTGCATGAGGCTTTCGACGCCTTTGCCCCCGCCGGGGTGACGACATTCTGGAACAGCGCGGAGGGGTACCTGGAATACCTGCGGGGATACCAGGTCCCGGCCACCTTCGACCACCGGCCTTCGATGCTGGTTGACATTCGCAAGGGCCGCCCGACGGAGATTGACTTCATCAACGGGGCCATTGCGCGCCTGGGCGAGCGGCACGCCATTCCGACGCCGGTCAACTGGACCCTTGTGCGGATGATCAAGGCCCTTGAGTCGAAGGCCGCCGGCGGCGGGAAACCGCAGACCCGATGGCAATAATCCGCGCCCGATTTTTGATTCGGAATGAACGCTTTTCAGCGGGGCGGAATTCGGTTATCCTTCCCGCCTGAGGAAGCGCAAGGGTCCGGAGGCAATCCGGCCGGAACGGGAGGAAATCAATGGCCAGTCAGGAAGAAATAAAGGCTCTCGTTGTTCAGATGGTCAAGGGCGACATGGGCGCGCAGCGCAAGGCCGCCGAGACGCTTGAGAAGATGGGCGTCGAGGGGCTTCCGGCGCTCATCTGGTGCTTGAACCGCCCGGAGCGCCAGACGCGCAGGCTCGCAGCCCGCTCCATCAACCGCATCGGCGAGGCTGCGCTGCCGACGCTGGCCAAGGTCATCGCCCACGAAAACGTCGAGATGCGAAAGCAGGTCGCTTACGTCCTGGGCGAGATGGGGCCTCCCGCCATCCCCCTCCTGTCGAAAATGCTGGCCGACCCCGAGGCAGCCGTCCGCACGTCCGTCGCGTCCGGCATCGGGGCGATGATGGGCGACGGCAAGGCCGCCCTGCCCGCCGTGCAGGAAGCCCTCGCGAAGGAGCAGGACGCCGTCGTCAAACAGCAGCTTGAGCAGGCCGCGCAATCGCTCTCCGGAGGCGTGAGCCTTATCCAGGATGACAAACCCGGCGAGACCGTGGATTTCTGATCCCGCCGCCCTTATCCAATCGGGGGGGGGCTATAAGTCAATCCGCCTGCCCGTCTCAGATGCCTTATAACAAGCCTCAATGGTTTTCAACACGTTGAGCGAATGCTCCGGCGGGAGCATCGGCTGCGCCTTCCCGGCAAGGCAATCCAGATAAAGATTCAGGCAGGTCGTCATGCCGACGCCCTGCGGGTGATTGTCGTATTTCCACTCCATCGTCTCGACCACCTTGTGGTTGCGGTATAGCGCGAAGGGCGCGGCGGGGTCGTCGCTCATCGCTATCGAACCGTCAGTCCCGTAGACGTATCTCCGCTCGGTCCATGGCTCGTGGAAGATCGTGTATGAGAGCGAGAGCGTCGCAATCGCCCCGCCGGGGAATTCGAGGGTCACGGCGCAGTTGTCATCCCCCTTGTTTTCCGGCTCCACGAGTATGCGGCGCGTGACGGCGGTGACGGACTTCGGCATGCCGAACAGGTCCAGCGTGAGGTACATCGCATGGTATCCCGTGTCAACGAGGACGCCGCCGCCGGCGCGGACCTTGTCGCCCTTCCAGTGATCGCGGATGTTCATCGTCGCGAATTCGTTGCCGGAGACATGGATGAGTTCCATGAAGACGCGGCCCAGCCCGCCGGACTTGACGATTTCACGCGCTTTCAGGAACTGCGGCGTGTAGGCGTGATTCATCACGACCAGGAGCTTTTTACCAAGCTTCTTAGACGCCTCGATCATCGCCAGGCCGTCCCGGGAGGTATTCGATATCGGCTTTTCCGTAATGACGTCCCTGCCGGCCTTCATGGCCTCGATCGCGGTTTCGGCGTGCATGTCGTGCGGGAGGCAGATGTCCACGGCGTCAACTTCGCCGAGGAGGTCGCGATAGTCAGGGACGATCTTCGTCGCGGGGAAGGCGGCCTTCAATTTCTCGATAGTATGCGGTTTTGGCGCGGGGTCCGCCAGCAGGACGTTTTCAAGCCGGGGGTTGCCCTTGTATGCGTCAAGATGCCAGTTGGCGATTGATCCGCCGCCGATGATGCCGAGTTTCATTGCCTTTGCTCCGGTAAAATCAGGTTATCAGGAAGATGATCAGGCGTGGGCGAGTTCAGCCTTGCGGGATGCCATGTCGGATGAGGCATTCCCTGAGCTCTCCGGTTCGAGGGGGGGGGATTATTCGTCAGGCCTGCTCCGCCCTCGTCCGCGCCCATGGCGGGCCATTCGCGCCAATTCTGAGATTCGGGGATCGAAGCCCTCAAGGAGCGAGTTCAGGAAAAGGGCGATCTGCGCGCCGATAACGTTTTTGAAGGCGTTGCTGATGGCGCTTCTTAGCCAACCGCCGACCATGCCGCCCGCGCGCTCGCGCCCGCGCTCCGGTTCGACGACGCGCCTGCCCCGCCCGCGCGTCGCCATGGCGCAACCTACCAGCAACGCCCCGCAAGTCGCCGCCACGGGATGCTTGCTTATCTGGCGCGACGGGCTAAGCTCAGACTGCAATTCCCCCGCCAGCCGCTCGATCTCCATCCTGTGCTCGCGGGACTTCGCCTCAAGCCTCGCCCTGCGACGCTTTATGCTTTCCACGCTCAGTCTTCCTCCTCGTCAAGGTTGGCCCTGTGCAGGCGTTTGCGAAGCGCGTCATAAAGCACGAGCACAAGCGTGGCGTTTAGCAGCAACATTGCGGCGAACGTGGCGAAGGCCGAAAGCCCGCTGCTCCAGTGATTGAGGTCGCGGCAGTACATGTGGATAACGTATGCGACGTAGACCTCGCACGCAGCCGCCGCAAAAAACAAAGCTGCCGCCAGCCCGATCAGGTAAGGCACCAGGCCGATGGCAGCTTTGGCTCTTTCCTCGAAGTCGAGTTCGAGGAGCTGGAGGCGGGTTTCGACAAGCTGACCCAACTGGGCGCCGATCTCGATCAATGTGCCGATCAGACCGCCCTTTCGGGGCACGGCCCCTGGGTCTCCTGCCGGTTCTTCCGCCACCTGACTACTCTCTTCGCGCAACGAGCATTCCGAGCAGGAATCCGACGCAGGCGGCCAGCAGCAGGCTCTTGGCCGGGTTCTCGCCGACATATTGCTTCACTTCCGCGCCGGCTTCCTTCGCCTTCTCCTGCACGATGGCGGCCTTTTCCTTTACAAGCTCGCCAGCCCTCTTCAGCGCGCCCTCTTTTTCCTCTGCCATTTTTTACTCCTTTCGACTTAATGCGCTTCTTTCCGGTTCAAATCCCATCCGGGCATGAACGCCTTTTTCACATGCGTCCGTGCCCGGCTTATGTCCGCGAATAATCGAATGTTAACCGCTATGCGCAGACATTTCAAGGCGGGACGACGCCCAATTCCGCAAAAAAACGATGCTTTCATGCGCTGCCGCCGCGCCCGCAAAATCGTCGGAAAACCGCCCAGGCCGCGCACCACGGCAACACCCATGCACAAACGGCCAGAAACAGGTCCGGCGCCGTCCATCCCAGCGCCGGGGAAAACACCCCGGCAAGCTGCGTGCGCGACCACAATCCTGCCGCCCGAAGCGGAATGAGCATGACCCGCTCCCCGGCGAAGCCGCAGGCCTTTTTAAACGCGCCGGTGGACTGCATCGGGTACCAGAAATCCGCCCTCGCGGAAAGGGACGCCAAACCGGAAATCGTCACGCACGTCGTAACAATGACGACGACGCCATTGAGCAGGCCAAGGCATCCCCGTTTCTCGAACCGCATCCAGCCCGCCCGGAACAATACGAAGCCCCCCGCCCAGATGGCAATGTTGGCGAAGGCGTTGATCGGCGCCAAGTCCCGGATCATGGTCCTGCCGACAATGACCGGGTCCGGCGCGCCCATCACATAATAATCTGCTAGCGGGAAGCCGTGGGAAATACGGAAGTAGGACGCTCTCAGGCTCCAGAACGGGAGCCAGCACGCGCAGAAGAGATAACAGGCAAGCGCGGTGTAATGCATCAGGGGGAAGGCCCGCACAACCCTGCCCGGGCGCGCGTCTGCGGGCACAGGCCGGCCACAGCGGGGGCACTGCTCATGCCGCGCCGGATCAAACGGCACGCCGCATGCCGAACACTCGTGCGGAGCGGAACCGGGCGATTCCGGCAGGGAGGGGTCTCCTGGCGGGGCTACCTGCATTGTTTCGAGGCCAAGGCTTCGGGAAGGCTCGCGAAGGCAACAGGCGACACGGACGGATCGTAGCGTCAAGCGCGATCCCAGTCAACGCCCGGATGACCACAACAGACGGAGCGCCTTCGCCGGAACGGACAGCGGATTCAGACAGGCGGGAACAGCGTCCTCCGGCCTGGCGCGCGCCGCGCTTCAGCGCGCCTGATCTGGAAGACGGCCTGGACTTTCACGAAGCTGCCCGCCGATGCGCGGCATATCATACGGTATCAATCCACGAACGCTATTATCGCCCCGCCGAGCAGGCCGATGATCACCCCGGCGCCGATGATCTGCCAGTTCAGGCTGCCCGCGTTGCTGCGGAATTCGACGCCAGTCTGCTTGACGCTGGATTTATACGGGTGGAACCTGAAGCTGACGGCATAATCCCCGCCGTCCTGCACGGAGAATGAGCCGCCGACCTGGGTAGTTGAAATGCTGCCGATGGAACTGACGCCGTGCCCGTTATCCGATTCGGAGGAATGGCCGTGGGCGTGATGCGCACGGGAGCCGTCCGGGGCGACGATCTCCATGTCATAGTCAAGGGACGGGCGGGTCAGCGCGCCGGCGTAAGAGTATTCCATGTAGATTATGGCCCGGATGGGGTTCATGCCGGGGTCTAGCGCGAGGGGTTTGAGCCTGACGCGGATGTCGCCGTCCTCCTCGATCTCCCCGGAGGCGATTTTATCGGTCAACTGCCCGCCTTCAACCATCCTGACGTAAGCCAGGTCCTTGCCGGAGAAGAGATATGTGTAGATCACGTGAATGAGGACGATGCCGCCCCCGATCACGGCAAGCGCAATGCCGAGTTTCTTCATTTGTTATCCTCCACGCTCCGTTGTCTGATAATCGAATGATGATGTTTCAGTCTTGCTATTCATACGTCAATTCCCAATATCAAGACCGGGACGTCTATGTTTGAGACGCCGCGCTTCTCCAAATCCCACACAAACTGCTCAAAATAGCTGACGCCACTGCTCATATGATCGGCCAATGCCTTGACCGGAACGATCTCCACGCCCGCGTCAATGTGGCCAAGATTCCGGAATATTGTCATCTTCGCGGCGACATTGTAGACCATGAACGAATACTTGCCGAACTGTACCTCAACGCCAAGCCGGCGTTTCACGAAATCCATCTCACGAAAGGCGCCTTTCCTCAGTTCCTGGGGAGCATAATCAGGCGCATAGAATCGCGTGGGATAGTCACACTTTACTCTTACCGAGTTCCACCCTCTCGAATAGAATTGTTGTTCGAAGTAGCGGTTCAGGCTCTTGGGCGAATAGAGCATTTGACCAGGCATTGTTTTTTCCTTGCTCTTCTTTGTCATACAGGTCGAGGCATCAACAGCGGCGATGGCGTCGCGGATCTCCGTGAGAAGATCGAGATAGTTTTTACTCAAGGCCTGCTCGCCGTTGTTGAATGAGTATGCGCCGGCGATCTTCATTCCTTATGCTCTCCGCCAAACCATTCCTTCGGGACTTGTGAAACTTTCTCTCTACCCGTGGGTTGATAGACCGGTTTCCCCAGTTGCCTATAGGGCAATTGCCCGGACAGTAGAAGATTCATCCGTCGTCGCGCTTCTTCTACATAAGCGGGTTCCTTTTCGCAACCCATCGCCTTGCGATTGTGTCGGACTGCCGCCAACATCGCGGACCCCACACCGCTGAATGGATCAAGCACCCAATCGCCTTCGTCTGTCATGGCCAAGACGCATCGCTCAACCAATTCTATCGGGAACTGACATGGATGAATTGTCTTCTCAGGATGGTTCGCTTTTACGTTGGGGATGGACCAGAGTCCCGTCTCCCATTCTTTGACCATGAGTTTCCATACATCACAGGGGTTCTTGCCGAGCGGGTTGCCCGAAGGCAAGCCATATTTTGGGCCCGGCTTAAAATTCGTCTTTCCCGGATACTTTGCCGGAACGCGAACCGGATTAAGATTGAACGTATAATCCTCGCTCTTCGTGAACCACAGAAGTGTTTCATACCGACCGGAAAATCGCACTGAGCAATGCAGGCCGTGCTCAAACGTCCAAATGATTCGATTCCGCAAGTGAAGTCCAAGTTTCTTGAAAATGGGGTAATAGTAGATATCGAGAGGGAAGACCTCCGCGTTTTCAACGTAGTTCCCAACTTGCCAGCATAGGGAGCCGTCGGTGGACAGAATGCGAACCAATTGTTCGATGATCGGTCGCAATCCGTCAAGATAACGCTCCAACTTTGTCTGCGTTTCATATTCTTTGCCGATGTTATATGGGGGCGACGTGATGATCAACTTTGCAAAACCGTCTGGGCATGTCTTTAATGTTTGATACGAATCGCCACATGAAAAGACGGCGTCGGCAATATCGGAAAACTGATCGGAAATGATCTTCCTGTTCTCCGGAAAGAGCGATGGTTGTGACTCAGGATGTGTCATCGGCATTCAGGGCAAGCCAGACAGGCCGGTTGCATCTTGATTACGTTCTCCTGCGCGAGAGTTCTTGACCTTCCTATTCTGCAGGAAATGTTCATGCCCTCAATTCTATCGCCGACGGGGGGCGTGTTACAGTAGCTATTTCTCAGAGATCGCATAAACGCAAGTTGTATTCGCCGGGCGCATGCAAGACCCGTCGAAAAAAACATTACAGTCCTCTTGCCGTCTACTTCGCCACGATGTTCACAATCTTGCCCGGCACGATGACCATTTTGACAATCGTCTTGCCTTCAAGGGATTTTGCGACGCTTTCATTCCCCTGGACTGCGGCCCTGACCTCGTCCTCAGTAGCGTCCGCCGCCACGGTTATGCGCCCGCGCACCTTGCCGCTGACCTGCACCGGCATCTCGATCTCATCGCGCTTGAGCGCCGCCTCGTTCGCCTTCGGCCAGCCGTGCTTGAAGATGCTCGGCGCGTGGCCCAGCATCTCCCAGATTTCCTCGCAGATGTGCGGAACGAAGGGGGCGAGCAGAAGCGTCATGGACTCGAAAGCGTAACGCTTGACCTTGCAGCCGGAATCGCCGTCTCCCATTTTCGTGGCCCGGAGGGTGTTCAGCAGTTCCATGACCGCGGCGATTGCCGTGTTGAACTGCCACGAGCTTTCAATGTCACCCGTCACACGGGCGATTGTGCGATGCGTTTCCTGAAAAACATGTTTCGTCTCGCCTTTTAATTCTCCTCCCCGGAACGCCTCCAGCAGGCGGGCTGAGAGCGTTTCATAATCGCCCGCGCAACCGGAGAGCCGCTCCAGGTCTTCAGTAACGGCATTCCAGAATCTGAGCAGGAATCTTTCCGCCCCCTTGATATCCTTGTCGCTCCATTCCGCGTCGTACTGCGGGGGGCCGATGAAGAGTTCGTAGAGCCGCAGCGTATCCGTGCCGAACTTCTCGCAAAGCTCGTTCGGGCTGACGACGTTGCCCTTGCTCTTGCTCATCTTGTCCAACGTGTCGGTTACGTCAAGGCGCTTCTCGATGCGGTCGTTGAGCGACATGCCGTAGTCGCACCGGCACGGCTCGTGGACGGTCGGGCTGTCCGAAACGATGTGCCCGCATTTCGTGCAGGCGTACGTCCGCTTGCAGATCATGCCCTGCGTGAAGAGGGACGCGAACGGCTCGCGATGCTTCTGGCTGACGTATCCCGCGTCGCAGAGGACCTTGACCACGAAGCGGGTGTAAAGCAGATGTAATACCGCGTGTTCCACGCCGCCGATGTACTGGTCAACGGGCATCCATTTGTCAATCAGCGCGCGGCTGAAGGCTTCCCTGTCGTTCTTCGGGTCAATGAAGCGCAGGAAGTACCAGCAGGAGCAGAGCCACTGGCAGATGGTATCCGTCTCGCGTTTGGCGGGGCCGCCGCATTTCGGGCAGGTCGTGTTGACGAAGCTCTCGACGAAGGCGAGCGGGCTTTGCCCGCGCGGGGTGAAGTCAACCTCGTCGGGAAGCTCCACCGGCAGGTCCTTTTCCGGAATCGGCGCTTCGCCGCACTTGTCGCAGTAGACGATGGGGATGGGCGCGCCCCAGTAACGCTGGCGGCTGATGAGCCAGTCGCGGATGCTGTAGTTGACCTCCGGCCCGCCCTTGCCGCGCTCCTTCAGGAAGGCCGTGACCTTCTTGATGCCCTCCATGTTCGGCGTCCCGTCGAAGGGGCCGCTGTTGACCATCTCGCCCTCCTCGACATACGCCTCCGTCATCTCGGACACGACGAGTTTCTTCCCCGGGGGCTGGATGACGACCTTGATGGGGATGTCGTATTTTTTGGCGAACTCGAAATCGCGCTGGTCGTGGGACGGCACGGCCATGACTGCGCCCGTGCCGTAATCCATCAGGGCGTAGGACGCCGCCCAGAGCGGAACGCGGTCGCCGTTGACGGGGTTGATGACGTAATGCCCGGTAAAGATGCCTTCCTTGACCGGCTCCTCCTCGCCGCGCACGACGCGCTTGCGCTTGCGGAGGCGGTTGCAGAACTCCATGACCTTCTCCTCGTAGGGCGTGCCCTTGACAAGGCGGTCAATGAGCGGATGTTCGGGGGCGATGGCCATGAACGTGACGCCCCAGAGCGTGTCCGGGCGGGTGGTGTAGATGGGCAGCTCCTCGCCGGTGGACTCGACGGTGAAGACGGCCCGCGCGCCCTCGCTGCGCCCGATCCAGTTGCGCTGCATGAGCAGGACCTTCTTCGGCCATGTGTTCTCAAGCGTGTCGAGATCGTCAAGCAGCGTCTGGGCGTACTTCGTGATGCGGAAGAGCCACTGGTACAGAGCCTTCTGCACAACCTCCGTCCCGCATCGCTCGCAACCGCCGTTGACAACCTCCTCGTTTGCCAGGGCCGTGTTGCAGGAGGGGCACCAGTTGACCGGGGCGTTCTTGCGGTAGGCAAGCCCGCGCTCATAGAGCTTCAGGAAGATCCACTGCGTCCAGCGGTAATACTCCGGATCGCACGAGGCTATCTCGCGGTCCCAGTCGTAGCCGATGCCGAGGAGGTGAAGCTGCCGCTTCATGTTGTCAATGTTGTCGCGCACGGACTTCTTCGGGTGCAGTCCGCGCTTGAGGGCGGCGTTCTCGGCGGGAAGACCGAAGGCGTCCCAGCCCATCGGCGTCAGGACGGTGAAGCCCTTCATCATCTTGTAGCGCGCCACTACGTCGCCAATGATGTAGTTTCGCCCGTGGCCGACGTGGAGCGTGCCGGACGGATAGGGGAACATGACGAGGCAGTAGAACTTCTCAGAAGGCGGATTGTCGGGGCACTTGAAGAGCTTGCTCTGGTTCCAGTAAGCCTTCCACTTGTCTTCGATTATCTGCGGGTTGTAATCCTTAGGGGACATTTCGCTTGTTTCCTCGGCCGGTTAGCGCTGAAAGTTACGCTTACGTTGTCTTTGGCAGACTAGCCCGGATACGGGCATGGCGCGTCAGCCTTGCCGACGAGCGCACTAGGGGGCGTCGCCGGATGAACAAAAAAGCCCTGGGCCGGGTCTGGCTCAGGGCTGGTCTTCGATGCTTCTGTTTCGTGTTCGCGGACCTTGCCCCGGCCTACCGCCCCGAAAGGAGCGGCAGTCGCAGGCCCAGGTTCAGCAGCTCGAAGCGTTTTCCGTGAACACACATCGCGTTGCCTCTCTGGTGATACTAACCGTCGTCAACGGCAAGTCAAGAGCATTTTAGCGTTGGGGGTTATGGTGTACTACTCCGAAAGTCTCATTGGTGGGTCACCGCATCGCGCCTTGCGCGCTGCTGACGACCCACCCTACTTTCGTCATCTTCGGGGGAGGCGCTGCCGCCGCAGTCCAAAGGTGCGCGCCCCCACTATCGCCGCCCCATCTCCATGCCCTTCTCGAAGGCTTCGCGATTGAGGGCCATGAGGTCGGACTTTCGCTTGCCGAACTCCGCCTCGAACGCCTTCCAGAACGCCTCCGGGGCCACAACCGGCCTGTGGGCAAGATACGCGCCGATCATGACGAGGTTGGCCACCAGCGCATTGCCCATGTCGGCGGCGGTTTTCGTGGCAGGGACTTCGAGAACCTCCACGCCGCGCGCGGAAACCTGCTGCAAGTCTTTTACCGTCGGCGCGTTCAGTAACATGCACGATCCGGGCCGCATGTCCGCCTGGAAACGGTCATAGCTGGGCTGGCTGAAAAGCATGGCGGAGTCGGGGCATTCGGCCAGGGGGGAGGCGATTTCGTGATCAGATATGACGACCTGGCAGTTGGCCGCGCCGCCGCGCACCTCAGCTCCGTAGGAGGGGAGGTACGTGACCTGTTTGCCGTCTTCCATGCCCGCGATGATGAGCATCTTGCCCAGGCTCAGGACGCCCTGCCCGCCGAAGCCCGCGATGACGATGCGCTCGGTGATGCCGGTTTTCACGTTGGTTGTCATGTCGGTTGGTTCCGTTCCTAGGTTCGTCTTCGCGTGTGCAACTTGCTCGTCTCGCAGACGAGACGCCAAGTCGCACACCCTACGATGCGGCCGATTTGGTGCGTTCCGGCGAAGCGCCGGAACACACTACATTGCTATCGCAGTCTTCGCGTGTGCAATCCGCTTCGCGAATCGCACACCCTACTTTCCCACGTCCTTGATGACGCCGGTGGGGAAAATTGGGAGGACTTCCTCCTTGATGCGCTTGATCGCGTCAACCGGTTTCATGCGCCAGTGCGTCGGGCACGGGCTGAGGAGTTCGATCAGCGTGTATCCCCGGCCTTCCATCTGATACTGGAACGCCTTGAGTATGCCCTTTTTCGCCTGGCGCACGCTCTTTGGATCGGTCAGGGCGATGCGCTCCAAGTAGGCCGTCCCGTCAAGCGGCGCGAGCATTTCGCAGACGCGCAGCGGGTAGCCGTCGCGGGCGATGGTCCGGCCCTTCGGCGTTGTGGAGGTGCGCCGCCCGATGGGCGTCGTCGGGGCCATCTGGCCGGCGGTCATGGCGTAGAGGCCGTTGTTGATGAAGATGGAGGTGATATTCTCTCCTCGGTTGGCGCAGTGGACGAACTCTCCCGTGCCGATGGCCGCCAGATCGCCGTCGCCCTGGTAGGTCAGGACGAGAAGGTCGGGGCGGCTGCGCTTAATGCCGGTGGCCACTGCCGGGGCGCGCCCGTGCGGGGCCTCCTGCCAGTCAATGCCGATGTAGAAGTATGTCACGACGCCGCAGCCGACGGGGGATACGCCGACGGCGCGTTCCGCCATGCCGGATTCCTCCAGCGCTTCGGCGAGAATCCTGTGCGCGATGCCGTGCCCGCAGCCGGGGCAGAAGTGGAAGTTGCGCTCCTGAAGGACTTCGGGGCGCCGGTAGATGATCTTTTCGGTGGTCTGGGTCATTCGTCGCCTCGGAATGAGATCACGCCAGCCGGGAGCGCCCTGCCGGCGAGGATGTCGAGCGCTTTGCGGGCGATCTGGTCGCTGGTGGGAACGCCCTGCCCTACGCGCCCGGCGAAGAAGACCGGCCTAGCGCCCTCAAGGGCCAGCCGGACGTCCTGAACCATCTGCCCGGAGCACATCTCGACGGTGAGGACGCATTTCGCCTTCATCGCCTCTTCCTTCAAGGCTGCATAGGGATAAGGCCACACGGATTTGGGGCGGAACAGGCGGAGTTTTCCTTCCAGTCCTTCAGGCGGCTCTTCGACGAGGCCCTTGCAGACGCGCGCCGTGCTGCCGTAGGCAACCAGCAGGATGTCGGCGTCCTCTGGGCCTGTGACCTCCTGCCAGCCTGGGAAGGATCTAAGCAGGTCGCGGTATTTCGCCTGAAGTTTTTCGTTGTGGCCCTCAAGCTCCCCCTTGCCGCCCAGGTAGGAGCGGTGGAACTTGAATGGGCGCCCCTTCGCGCCGGTCAGCGCCCACGGCTTTGGCGGCATGTTCTCAACGTCAACCGGCTGGACGCCCTTGAAGATGACCGGCTCCATCATCTGCCCGATCTGCGCGTCGCCGAGGATGATGGTCGGTGTGCGCCATTGGTCGGCCAGGTCGAAGGCGATCTTTGTGAGTTCCATGACCTCCTGGCCGGAGTAGGGCGAGAGGACGATGCAATGGTAGTCGCCGTGGCCGCCCCCGCGCGTGGCCTGGAAGTAGTCGCCCTGGGAGGGGCCGATGTCGCCCAGCCCGGGGCCGCCGCGCTGGACGTTGGAGATCACGCACGGCATGCCCATGCTGGCCATGTAGGAGATGCCCTCCTGCATGAGGCTTATGCCGGGGCTGCTGGAGGACGTCATCACGCGCACGCCCGCGCATGAGGCGCCGAGCATGATGTTGATCGAGGCGACCTCGCTTTCGGCCTGGATGAAGACGCCGCCTACCTCCTCCATGCGCCAGGACATGCGTCCGATGACCTCGTTCTGGGGCGTGATTGGGTAGGCGACGAAGAAGCGGCATCCGCCCAGCAGCGCGCCCTCGACTGAGGCTTCGTTGCCGGTGAGCAGGCATTTTTCAGGCGGCAGCCAGTCAGTGTTCATTTTTCCGCCTCCGCGCCTGCGTCCGTTTCCTTGACGATTTCGATGGCCGCGTCCGGGCACATGAGGGCGCACTGGGAGCAACCGACGCACTTGTCCGGGGCGACGGCTTCGGCGATTTCGTAGCCAAGCTTGTTGCGCTGCTCGCCGATCGCAAGGACGCCCTGCCGGCAGAAGCTTACGCACAGCCCGCAGCCCTTGCAGTAGCGCTCAAGGATCCTGACCTTGATCATTTCGGAACAGATTCTCCTCCCCGCAGTTGGCGCTCCATTGAAGCGCGAGGTGGGAATTTCAGCCTCGGTTTACCATGAAAGCAAGTCGCATGACCTTTTCAAGCTGAAATGCGCCGTGTAAGTATAGCGTCCTCCGGAGTGAAAGCAAGAACGAGATACCCGCAAAAAGCGCGCAAGCGCCAGCCTATTAGGGAAAGAAAACACGGTTTTATTCCGCGCGGGTGAGGATAATCCGCTCCATCTTTCAGCGTTTTTTAACACGCGCCCTTATATTCGACCACATCGCCGCATCCCCGGTCGGACGTCTCATCTTCATTAATCCAATCAACTGCTTGTTCCCGAATCCTCCGCGCCGTAGACTCGGTATCCGGCGCAACGCGTTTTCCGGCGCGAAAACGCCAAACCGGAATTTATGGATTGCAAGGAGCGCACACATGGTCTACTCAATTCCACTGCTCGTCCTGAGTCTGCTGGGCGGGGCGGATGCCGCGCCGTCGAATATGGCGCGCCTGAACGGGGTCGTCGCCGTCGCCGACAGCCAATGCCGCGACCGATGGGGAATTGACGGTTACCATCCTGATTGCGTCCGCGACGGGAACAGAGACGGGTCAGAGGCGGGGGCCATGACCGCGTCATGGGCTTCCGACAACTGGGAGGCGACGCATGCCCTCGCGCTGGTTTTCCCGAGGAGAATCAACGCCGATTCGGTGAAGGTCTATTGGGCCGGGTCGGCGGAAGAGCCTTTCACGCCCCGGCGTTTCATCCTTCAGGGTTGCCTTGACGGACGCTGGTTCACAATCGCGGAAATCTCGCGGGACAAGCCGGAGAGCGCAACAACCATCATGGCCGGGGGCGCGCGGATGGACGCGATTCGGATTTTCCAGCCTCCGGAGGGCGCGTCAGCCCTTGCGGACAGGCGGCTCCGGATCGCGGAGTTTGAGGTTACCGGCAGTCCGGAGAAGCCCGAAATCCCTGTTGACGTTCAACGCCTGGCCGGCGAAATCCGGAAGGAGTTTCGAGAGCTGCGCGAACGCGAGGACTCCGCGCGCGTCGCCCCCGCGCTCGCGGTCGCCACGAAACAGCGCAAGCCGCGCGGCTTCATGGGCATCATTGACGCTGAGGACGTTGCCAGGGGGCGCAGGAACGCGGCGTCGAGGCCGTGGGCGAAGAGTCTTGTCGAGGCGATTCGAAAGGATGCCGACTGGTGGCTCGCGCAGAGCGATGAATACATCTGCGGTCTGTTACCCGAGGGCAATCCGCGAGCGCTCTGCCCGCAGTTCGAGAAGGGCTGCCCGATCCACGGCGGCGCGCGCATGAGCTTCACCGCGACCCTCGAATCCCCGTATCAATGGCGATGCAAGCATGGGGGCGAACTATGGCATGACGGCGCGATTGTGAAGAATCCGAAGACCGGCGAAGAGACGGTCGTTCGCGACGACGGGAGCGGATGGCTTGCGCCGGAGGGATTCCTCAATCCGGGAAGACGGTATTACTTTGTCGCCGCGTACCGCTATTACCTGATCGGCAAGCTGTTCTCCAGCCCCTACGAACCGGACGGAGGATCGAAGTACCAGGGAGGGACTCCAGTCGTCCAGCTCGCGCTGGCCTACGCCGCCACCGGCGACCGCCGATACGCCCATAAATGCGCCGTCATGCTCAACCGGCTCGCGGAACTCTATCGAGGATATGACGGATGCGTGGAGGGACCGTCGCAGCGCCAGGACGGATACATAGGCCAGACCTTCGAGCGATTCCTCGTCCAGAACCTTATCCTGGCATGCGACCTGATCTGGGATGAAATTGAGACGGATGAGGAACTGCGGGCGTTTTTCTCCGCCAGGGGCAGTTGCGATTATGACGGCGACGGGAAGACGACCGGCGCGGATTTCACATTCAACCTTCAGCGAAATCTGCTCGGTTTCATTTATGAATACCTGCATCGCCTGATGCCGTACATGGACGGCGATTTCCTGATGTATGAAATGACCGCGCTCGGCGCGCTGGCCAATTGCCTCGGCAACGAAGAAATCGCTCGTGAAACACTTGAGAGCGATCTCGGGCTGCGCGTGCTGTTGACAAATTCATGGTTCAGGGACGGCAAGTTCATCTACGACAGTTGCGGCTACAACGCCGGCAATGCCCGGACACCGTTATTAACCGCCGAGTGGCTGCACGGGCTGCGGACGCCGCCCGGTTACTCCGAGCCGCTGGACCTCTATCACCATCCCGAATACCGGATGTCCATGCTCTTCGACTTCCTACGGCGGATTGACTGCGACGGGCGGATTCCGCAGATCGGCGATTCCGGCGGGGCGCGGACTTCCGCGCTTCGCGCGCAGCCGCCCTACGACCCGCTGGACGAGCGCGCGCTCGTCAGACTTCCGGAGCAGCGCGACTTCTATCTCTCGCGCCTTAGCGCCGCCGCCGGCAGCGACCTGGAGTCCTTCCGATTCGGGCGCGCGGACTGGTGGCTCCTCTTTCACGCGCAGGACGATCAGACTTCGGACGCCCCCCGCCCGTACAGGCTAGACGCTGACATCCAAACCTCCGATCTCTTTGACGACAGCGGCATCGCAATCCTGAGAGCGGGAGCGAATCCCCAGACCCGCCAGCACGTCAGCCTCACCTTCAGCAAGGGCGCGTACGGCCACGGCCATACGGACAAGCTGGCAATCAACGTGATGCGCTTCGGTTACGACCTGACCGCCGATCTCGGCTATCCCACGACGTGGACGGATGTCAAGATTGGATGGGAAACCGGCACGGAGAGCCACTGCACGGTCCTCCTGAACCAGGCGCGACAGCGCGGCAACGCCATCGGCAAATTCAACTACTTCGCCGCCGGACCGCATTGCGACGTTGTCGAGGCGTCCGCCGAGGCGGCGTATCCGGGCGTAAAACTTTATCGTCGCACGGTGGCCCTGGCGCGGGATGACGCGGGGGAACCGCTCTACACTGCGGACTTCTTTCGTGTCGCCGGCGCGGCCTCGCGCGATTATCTTTTCCACGCCCTGGGCAAGCCGGAGGACCTGTCAATCACGTTCAGGGGCGGCGACGTCGAATGGGTGAAGCAGGAACGCGGCTCACTTGCCGGCGAGAACGTCGAACCGATGACGCAGCAAGTTTGCAGCTTTCTCTTCGACGTAGAAAGGGCGCAGAGCGGAGACGCATTCACTGCGGCATGGCGTCCGGCCATCGGCGCGTCACAGGGGGACCGCTACCTTCTAACCAGGCGGAGATTTCGGGATTTCACTGCTGAGTTCACCGTCACGCGCACAGGGAAGGCGTCCGGGGGGCAGGAGCGCGCGTTGTTCGCTTTCGGCGTTGACCCGTCAAACGAGAACAACCGCCGCGTGGCGTGGATCGAGGGCGGATTGCCGGTCGGGCAGCCGGTGCGCGTAAGGATCGAGGCGGCTGGCCCGCAGGCGAAGATTTACCTCGACGGCCAGCCGTCGAATCGCAGCGTTGACACCGCCGGCACGCCGCCCGATGCCGGTGTGGTCGGCTTCCTGCATTATTACAATTACAACTACATCTACAGCGATTTTGTGTTGACCCCCAAGGATGGCGAGGCGATTCGAGTGGATTTCTCAAAACCGCTTGATCCGGCATTCTGGGGCAGGATTGACGCGACATATGAAACGTCCGAAGGGCGTCTGATAGCAAGCGATTGCGAATCTCTGGCCGTATTCCTTCACTCGCCCGGCGCGCCGGGCAGGGAGATCATCCGCGCCAGGGCCGAGGGCTACGGCGTTCGCGGGAAAAGCCCTCTGGAAGGTCACCTGATCATCCGCGAGCGCCCGAAGGACAGAGATAAATGCAGCGTCTTCGCCTCTGTGATCGAGGCGACGCGGGGCGGACCGCGCGTGACCGCAGTTGACGCCGTACCTGTCGCGTCCGAAACTGGAGCGACGGAGATGAGCGACGTTGCGGCGCTGCGGGTAAAGTCGTCCGACCCGGAGGGCGGGGAGCGCGTTGACTATGTCATTTCCGCAATGAATCCGGAAATTGGCCGGGTTATTCAGGACGACGCGACGAGCATTAAATTCAAAGGGCGTTTCGGGCTTGTCACGATTCGCGGCGGGAAGGTTGGTTCACTCTCGCTTGTCGGCGGCGGACACATCGAATGCGGCGGGAGGAAGCTTGAACTCCTCGGAGACATTCGGGGGGAGATCGTCGAGGTTGACGCCGGCGGCGATGCGATCCGTATCGCCCTGCCGCCCGGCGCCCCCGCGCCATCGGCGGATATGGTAGGACGCCGTATTATCGTCACCAATCCCGCGTTCGTCTGCCCGTCGGTCTACACAATCACGAGAGTTGAGGACGCCGGGAACGAAACCTGGCGGATCGGTTTGAACATGCCCATCGCCGTCGCGCGCGGCGTAGCGCGGGAGGTTGACGCGGAGAATGGCTCGTTCTCCACGCGGACGCCGGTGATGAAGCTGCGCGTCAATCCCGGACTGTTCGACGGGAAGATCGTCCGCTCCCTGCCGGACGGCGAGGCCCTGCGCCTTAAGAACGCGACGGAGGAGGCGTTCCGCCTGGCTGATCCGTCAGCCATAGGACAGTTTAAGTCAGGGGGGGAGTACATCGTGCAGGACGTCGGCGTCGGGGACCGCATCGAGATCATTTCGCAAGGCGCGACGGGAAAATGACGGTAGAATGCGCGGGACGCTTGCGACTTCACGTTGACGAGGCGGATTTTGCATTGCTGATGCCGTAAACGGCGAAATACCGAAGGAGAATGAAATGCACAGCAAATGGGCTTCGAAAATGAAGGGCGTCGTTGACGGCCATGTCCACATGGGCGGAATTGCCGGCGAGGCGGACATGCTGGCCATCCGCGAAACGGCGGGCATCTCGAAAATGAACCTTGTCGCCATTCAGAATCCCCAAACAGGCGACGGTCTGCCGGAACCGCTCTACATGAAGGCGCGGCATCCGGGAACGTTTTACGTCTTCGCAGGACTGAACCACGCAGAAAGGATTTCGGGGGGGAGGGTAAAGACCGCGAGCCTGGCCGCGCAGGTCGAGAGCTTCGTCCGGATGGGTTGCGACGGGATAAAGATGATTGAGGGCAAGCCAACCGCGCGGCAGATTATGAACGTGCCGGTGACGGACGCATACTTTGCGGATTACTGGGCGCGCGTCGAGGAGCTTGGAATCCCCATCGTCTGGCACGTGAACGATCCTGAGGAATTCTGGGACCCGGCGAAAATCCCCGGCTGGGCGAAGGAGCGCGACTGGGGATACGGCCCGCAGGACGCGCAAAAGGAGCAACTCTACGCCGAGGTGGACGCGGTATTACGCCGTCATCCCGGGTTGAAGACGATATTCGCGCACTTCTATTTCTTGTCCGCCGACCTGCCGCGCGCGACGCGTTTCCTGGAGGAGCATCCGAACGTCGGCCTCGATCTCGCGCCGGGGGTGGAGATGCTCTACAACATCTCCCGTAATCCCGAGGCCGGGCGCGAGTTCTTCATCAAATACGCGGACCGGATAGTTTTCGGCACGGACCTCTTCAGCACGCTGAAATTGGGGGAGGCGCGGTTCCGGGCCGGCATCATCTTCCGCTGGCTTGAGAGCGGCGACACGTTCCGCGTCCCGGACGGCGCGGATTTTCTGCTCGGCCCGCCGGAGGACGGCATAATACGAGGCATGTCGTTGCCGGACGATGTTCTGAGCCGGATATACCGCGAGAACTTCACGCGGATTGCCGGATCGGCGCCAAAGCCGCTGAACTTCGGGGCTGTGATCGAGGAATGCGGGAAGCTGGCGGCTGTCGCCAACGCCTTCTCCGGCAAGCCCGCCGGGGAGACGGAAGCAGGACGCGTTGCGAAGGCGCTGGCGGGGGAGTAGTATACCATCCTGGTTTACAGTGCCTTTCCCTCTCCCTCGGGAGAGGGTGGCGCGCCGTATGGCGCGACGGGTGAGGGGCCGGAAACCAATCCTTCTTTTATCCCCTGCTCCGAAAGTCTCATTAGCGGGTTAGCGAAAAGGCTCGTTCTCACTGCGCTCGGATGCACCCTGCTTTCGCCTTTATCCCCTCATCCGGCGTGCCGCAAGCGGCACGGCCACCTTCTCCCCAGGGAGAAGGAAAATACATTGTATTCGGTCTGATCGCTAAACACATACTAGGAAGAAGGAAGGCTTTTTGGGGAATAGGGGACGTTACCCCATAAAAGTACTCTCTTCTCTTGGTCTGCCGCGCGCGGATGTATTGTGTCAGCGTGAAGGAATTGTAGGCAGGCACGCGTTCACATGCCGGGGTAGAGCGTGCTGTTGTAGAGCGTCGGCAGCGCGAGCGGGCGAGCGTTCGTCCAGACGCACGCCGCGCGTCCGCCGAAGTAGATGACCTCCTCGCGCCCGTCTCCCCAGACGTCGGCCCTGAGGCAGTAGTACCCGACCTTCTTATCCTCGTCTGTGCGTCCGGGCGTGTGCTGGATCGTGAGCGTGTCAACGATGTTCCCGTCGCCGTCGTATATGGCATCGGGATTTCCGGGGCCGCGATTGTAGGCCAGCAGCCGCATGGACGATTCCCCGCCGGACCAGTCCAGCGGCACGATCGCCGCCGCCCAACTACCCTCGGGCTGGACCTTGCGCCAAAGCTCCCGCCCGGCGAGATCATAGAGGTAAAGCGTGGCCGGATGGCGGTCCCCGCCCGGGCGCGGGTGGCCGCGGTCAAGGACCATGAACTGGACCTCGGAGTCGTTTCGGAATCTGCCCGCGACAACGTGCTGCGCCTCGGCAAGAGTGTGATGCCACAACTCCTTCCCGTCGGGCATTAGGCAATGAATACCGCCGTTGCCGAAGAGAAGCCGCCATGAGCCGTCGTTGAGTCGAACGGCGTAGGCGGCGTCCTGGTGTGCGCCGCGCGGGTCTTTCTGGAAGAGAACCTTCCCGTCGTGGTCAATCAGCGCGAAGCCGACGAACACCTCGTCGCGCCCGTCGTTGTCGAAGTCGCCGTAGGCCGGGAAGTGCCCGACCGAACCGGAATAGCTCCACAGCACTTTTCCCTCGTGGGACACGCCCCACATGTTCCAGTAACGGTCTTTGACGACGAGGTCTTCGCGCCGCCCGCGCCCCGTCAGATCGGCGAAGATGAAGCAGTCGTCCGCCGGGGCGGGGATGGCGAAGCGCGACTTCTCTTTTCCTGTCGCGCCTTCAAGGACAATCATCGCAGCGTCACCCTCGTAGCGCCTGGCCCTCTCACGGACCCATGACTTCGGGTCGTCAACCTCCGCGTATTTCGCCTGGCGGACGAACATCACCTCGTTGCGCCCGTCGTTGTCCCAGTCGTATACCTGAACCGGCAGGTCGCTGTATATGCGTCCGTTGTCGGCATTGGGCTTGCCGTATTGCCAGAGGATTTCGCCGGAGAAGGTCGTCGCGGTCAGGCAGGTGATTTCGCGCGTGCCGTAGACGCTCTGAGCGAAGAGGAAGTCCGGCGCGCCGTCGCCGTTCAGGTCGCCGATGCGCAATTGCTCGGCCCCGAAGTCGCGCACGTCAATGTTGCTGACCAGGCGGATCGGCTCCGGCGGCTTGTCCTGCGCCGCGCAGTCCTGTACAACGCGTGGCGTCATTGCGAGAACGATCGCGCCAACGATAAGAGGCAGCCCGGCATTGGAGATGCTCATTTCTTACGACCTCCAGAAAAACAGCTTCGTGGATTATCGCACGACCACCATTGCCTCCGGATCGAATGGATTCGTGCGCATTGCGAGCGAGAACAGGTACGGGTAGTTCCTCTTGAGGTGCTGCATGTAATCCAGCCACTCCGCGACCAGAAGCCGGTAGATTCTGCTGACGTCTCCGGAGATGTGCTTCAGGTCGGACTCGGGAAGCGATGACAGGTCCTGCCGGAAAGCCAACTCCTCGGTCAGGTGAAACACCGCCCAGAGAAGCTCCGTGAAAGTCTCATGTTCCAGCAGATTCGGGTTGCCCAGCAGGTCGAGCATGAACTGCCGCCGGCGGACGAGGAAGTCCCGCATCGCCGCAAGGTCCCCCCGGCCCGCGTCGGTCGCGTAATCGAAATCCGTCAGTCGGCGTTTGATGGCTGCTGTGTCGCCCTTCGTCAGGTCCCCTGACCCGTTGATCGCCTCCCGCAGGCGCGCCCTGTCCGGGTCGAACTCACGGAGCGAGGCGAGCAGTTGCGTTCCGACCTCGCTGAAGAACGCGCCGATGACCATGTTGAGCTTGCTGAGCATTGCGCGCTTCTCCCGGCGCTCCAGGACGCCGTGCAGGATCAGCGTGACGATCAGCACATCCAGCGGCAGGAAGGCTATGTCCCCCACGAGATACAGGAAGATGTGATGCGAGTCATGGAAGAGGCGGAAATGGAGGGCGTAGAACAGCGCGGAAAGCGCGATCAGGAAGAAGGAATACGAAATCCGCCAGTCAGGTTTTTTCATGGGTTGTTTCCCGAGGGAACTGCGGTCAACCTTTGACCGCGCCAAGCTGTATCCCCCGAACAAGTTGTTTCTGCATGACTATGAACAGAACGATCAGCGGCAGTATGCACATCACCGTCGCCGCCATCAGGTACTCCGTCTGGTTGCCGTAGGAGTCCTGGAAGCTCAGCATCCCGATGGGCAGTGTGCGCAGGTGGTCGTCCTTGATCATCACCAGCGGCCAGAAGAACGAGCGGTAGTTGCCCAGGAACGTGAAGATTGTCAGCGTGACCACGCCGGGCCGGGCCAGCGGAAGTATCACATCCAGGAAAATCTGCATGTGGTTCGCCCCGTCAATCTCCGCCGCCTCGTCCAGGCTCGGCGGGATGGTCATCATGAACTGCCGCAACAGGAACGTGCCGAACGCGCTGAAAGCCGCGGGGATGATGAGGCCGGAATAGCTGTTGATGAGCCGCAGCGTCACCATGATCTGATAATTCGGGACCATCAGCACCAGTCCGGGGATCATCATCGTGGCCAGATAGAGCAGGAAGACCTTGTCCCGCCCCGGCCATCGCACGCGGCTGAAGGCGTAGGCGGCCATCGCGCTGGTGAGGACCTGGAGCGTCGTCACCCACGTCGCCACGAAAACGCTGTTGAAGTACCATTTCGGGAAATGCAGGTCGAGCAGGCGGCGCAGGTGCGGATCCTCCGCCAGCCTCAGAACGACGAGGTAATTGGACGGGCGGGACTGGCGGGGGACGAGGTGTGGCGACTCCGTCTCGCTGCGCGGCTTCAGGCTGGCCGTGGACATCCACAGGAACGGGACCGTGACCGTGCAGGCGAAGACGACCATGAGCGCGAAGCCCGCGAAGCGGCCCGCCGTCCGCAGGGCGGCCCGCCGCTCGCGTGCGTTTCCGCGCACAGCGGTTTCCGGCGCAAGGCCGGTCCGCCCGTTTCGGTCAGTAGTTGACATAGCGGTTCCCGAATCGCCAGTTCAGAAGCGTCAGCGCGAAGATTATCGCGAACATCACCCACGCCACCGCGGACGCGTAGCCCATCTGCAACTGCTCGAACGCGGCGGTGTAGATGTAGTATGACAATGTAGTCGTCGTCCCCGCCGGCCCGCCAAGCGTCATCACGCGGGCCTCCTCGAAGCCGCCCTGTAAGCCGCCGATCGTCGCCATGATGACGATGAAGAACGTCGTCGGGGCCAGTTGCGGCCATGTGACGTGGCGGAAGCGCGCCCACCGCCCCGCCCCGTCAATCTCCGCCGCCTCGTAAAGCTCGACCGGGATGTTGCTGATCCCGGCCAGGTAGAGGAGCATGTTGTTCCCGCCGATGCCGGTCCAGACGCCCATTATCATGATCGCCTCGCGCGCGCCGAGGCCGAAGCCCTTGTTGTTAAAGTATTCCGGCAGGCCGAGGAAGCCGAGCAGCGACTCCGTCCCGGCCAGCCACGTTGGGAACTCCCTGCCGATCTCGTCCGCGCCCGCCAGCGCGATGAAGGCGCGCCCGACCCAGAAAATCCCGAACGCGGCGACGGCCATTTTCAGAACGTGGCTGATTACCGCCGCCGCGCCGTCCTGCCTGACCCGCGCGAAAAGCTGCCACGCCCATCGGGCGACCAGCGCCACCCCGCCCGCCCAGACCAGCACTGTAATAATATAGAATACGGCGTCTGGAATAGTCCACGTTGACCACTCAAGCGCGTCCGCGCCCTTGTCCAGAACCGTGTTGACCATGCCGAAATGCGGGTTGTAAAGGCGCGACCACAGAATTATCAGCGCGACGCCGGCGGTGAAGTTCGGGATGTAGAGAATCGTCCGGAACGCGACGTTGGCCCAGACGACGCCGAGAATCGAAATGAGGAACGCGACGGCGACAAGGAGCGCGACGTCCCGCTGCCCGGAATTCCAAGCAAGGAGCGACGTTATCGCCCCGACGACGGCGAATAGCGCGGAGAGAACGGCCTTCAGCCTGCGCGTCCCTAGATTCAATTCCTTTGAAAGGACGACGGCCAGGAACAGGGACCCAGCGATGCCGACCGGGATGCCGAGCATGAAGTACGCGGTGTTGTAGAAGTAGAACCAGAAGAAGCGGTCGTTGGGATCATACGCCCGCCACGTCGGGGTTGAGGTCAGCGCAAGTCCGAGAATGCCAAGCCAGACGACGGCGGGCCAGGCGAATCCCCGTCCCATCCATGTGGCGGATTCCAGAGAGATCAGTACCCATCCGAAAACGCCGAGGACGACGCCCAGCAGAGCCATGCCCGGCCCGGCCCCGAGCGCCCCCGCGATCATGAGGGCGACGCCGGTGACGAGCCACAGAGCTCCGCCCGACTTCAGCCCCCGCGCGCGCGGACCGCGCGAAAGCAGCGTCCCTGCAATACCGGTGAAAAGCATCAACAGCGAGACCGCCCAGAGCGCGAGCCACAGCCCGGGATCGCCGGCCTGCCCCGCCGCCGGAAGCTCCGATCTGTGGACGCCCAGCAGGTCGGAATAATTCCGAAGCCCGACGAACTCCCGCTCGATGCGCGGCTTCAGGCTCCAGTTCGTGAAGCTCATTACGAGGCTGAAAACGACGGGGAACGCGGTGAAGGCGATGAAGCCGAGGAAGTTGGGCGCGAGGAAGGCAATCGCCCACATAAGGTTCTTCCTGGTTCTTGAACGTGTCTGGTTCATCATTCCGCCGCAGGATGTGCGCGGTGTAATGGCGAGGCCATCAACCATACACACACTGGAATTTATCCTCTTCCCCGTGTGCAAAACCTACGGTTTCGCACACCCTACATCTTCATCTGTCGGTGCGTTCTCACTTCGTTCGGACGCACCCTACATCTGCCCTTTCGTATCGTTCGCGGAGGGTTTTGTCGCGCTCGATGTTCTTCCGAATCTCCCGGTTCACGTCCTCCGCCGCCGCGCGCATGGCCTCCGCCACGTCCGCCCTGGGGTCCGCATCAATTCGGTCAATCTGCGCGCCGATGAAGCGGTAGGTCGTCGCGCCGTCAACGTAGGGGCTGACCTCGCGCGTCTGGCCCCAGTCCGTCGCCTTGTTGGTCAGGTCGTGCAGGTCATCTTCACCCGGCCATTCGGGGTTTATCTGCCGCTTGAGAGTCGCGAACTCCGGGTTCCCCGGCAGTGCGTCCGCCCCGTCGTTGATCGTCTGGCAGTAGGTCTCCCCCGCAAGATATGAGAGGAAGTTCACGGCTTTGTCGCGGTGGGGAGAGAGCTTGTTGATCGCAGCGCTGCGGCAGTCCAGCACGACCAGCGGCGGCCGCCCGTCGAAGTGCGGCACGTGCATCGCCCCCAGGCGCGCCGGCGGCAGGTCCTGCGGCTCCTCGTGCTCGTTCATCCATTTCCTGTGCCACGCCCGGCATTCCGCCTCGTCAGTCGGTATTACAACGCCAGGATGCCGTTTGCGGAAAAGCTCGTTCTGATCGCTCAGGAACCGCCGCAGCCTGATCAGCGACCATTTCCCGATCTTGATGCTCGCGATGCGCTGGCTGCCGAAGAAGTTGATCCAGCCCTGGCCCCAGCCGCCCTCGCTGCTCATGCCCTCCTTCTGGATGGGATTGGGCGAGACGTTGAACCTGTGCATCAGATCGCGGTGAAGCTGCGCGCCGGCGATTGCCTCCGGGGAGTCAACGACGCAACGCGCGCCGTCCTGCGTGAAAAAGCTCCCGCCCGCCTGGTAGATCAGCTCTTCCCACGAGTCATTACAGAAGCCGAAACACTCGGGCAGCGACTTCCCCTTCCGCCGCACGGTCAGCGGCGTTGCATACTTCTCGATGAATTCGGTCCATGAGATTACGCGGTCAGTCGGCGGATACGGCACGTCATATTTGTCGAACAGGTTCTTGTTATAGATGATGATGTCAACGTTGACGTTGCAGGGATAGCAGAATTGCCGCCCGTCCAGAGTCAGCATGCCCTCCGCCTTTGCGTATGTCTTTGACGGGTCGAAGCCGCGCTCCTTCGCGACATCGGTCACGTCCAGCAGGATTCCCGCGTCAACGTAGGTCTGCAACTGCCGGATGCCATAGACGTCAATGATGTCCGGGCCGATGCCGGAGCAGCTCTGGACGATGATCTTCTGCACGCCGGTGTTGTTGGGGTCGAGGCGCAGGAAGCAATCGGGGAACAGGCGGTTGAAATTGTCAATCTGCTCGACGCGGGCGGGGTTGTTGTCCGAGACCCACATGAGGGGCGCGCGGCCCTTCGCCTCATCCGGCGGAACAAGGACCACCGCAAGGAGCGACCACGCGGCAAGGACGGCAAGGAGTATGGCGAAGACGTATTTCATTTCACCCCGATGCTGAAAAGACTGCGGCCTGTTTCGTGCCACTCGGTTTCTACCACAGCGCCGCGCCGCGTTCAAGCGCGGCTGATTCCGCGCGAGTCGGCCTGTCCCGGCGCAATTCCATGCCACGATTGACCAGCCGACCGCGCCATTGTCTAATGCCCCGGATGAAGCCTGCCTTTCTCAAACAGCATCGGGGACTTCTCGCGCTCCTGCTCGCCTTTCTCGCGGTCCGGCTTGTCCTGATTGCGACGTGGCAGAGCCATGCCGACGAAGACGACTCCGCCGTCGGGATCATGGCCATCCACGTCCTGAAGGGACACCCCCATTGGGCCGGATACTACGGGCAGGCTTACGCGAATGGGGAGACGGTAATGGCGTGGCTCGCGGCCCCGTGGATGGCGGCGATCGGGATCGGCGTCCCCGGACTTCGACTCGGCGCCGTGACGATCAGTTGCGCGACGCTGATTCTTGTCTTCGTCCTTGCGCGGCGGGAATTCGGCGAAAAAGTGGCGCTGGCATCCGCCGCGCTGTTCGCGTTCGCCACTCCGCTGGCCGAATGGCACGCCAAATCCCGCGGCGGCTATGTCGCGATGCTGTTTTCAATAACGCTGCTTTACCTCCTCCTCTTCAGGACTGTCTTTCATGACAGGAGGCATCCGCGCGATTATGCCGCGCTCGGGGCGGTTGCAGCGCTGACGTTCTGGATTCAGGCGCTCGCCCTGCCGCACGTCGCGTGCGTCGTTCTGATTCTTCTTGCCGACGCTTTTTCCCGGAGGAGTTTTCCGGGGTTTGCCTGGTTTGCCGCCGGCGCTTTGGTCGGATTGCTGCCGCTCGCCCTCGGCCCTGAACTGCCGCATCAGTCGCGCGGCGTCGCCGAGGTGATCCGTCAGAACCTTGACCTCGCTGCGCTTGCGTCTCCACACGACATGATCGCTGTCTTTACCCGGAAACTTCCGGCCTTCTTCATGCCGCAGAATGCCGACGCGATTGCCGCCTCGATTCCCGCGACCGCGCGGCTTGAGTGCCGAAAAGTCCTTCTTCTCGCAGCGTATCTTGCATGGAGGGAGCGGAAAGGTTTGCTTGGGCTTGCGTCTTCATTCGCTCTGCGGTGCGGCGTTTCCGAATCCTCATCGCCGCGCGCAGTCCTGATTTTCGCCCTGGCGTTCCCGCTCTTCGCCTTCGTCCTCGGCGGAAGGCGAGCGGCCACTGCGCGATACCTTCTGCCCATCTTCCCCGCCGCCGCGATCTGCTGCGCTCTGGCGGTTGCGGACCTCGCCGGATGGCGCGATTCGGATTCGCCGCGTCCCGGTCTTTCCGCCGGGCGCTTAATCGGGATCGCCTTTCTGTCCACGCTCCTTGCGCTTGGAGTTTTCAGCAACCTGAGCATGATCGGGCGCAACCGTGTTTGCGAAGGCGTCCAGACCACCCCGGCCTCGGGCTTCACGGACGTCATGTCGGGGGGGATTCATACAACTACTGTCGTCAGGTTCCTGCTGGCACAGAACGTCACCCGCGTCCTCGCCGGGAACTTCCTGTGTTCGCGGCTGGTTTTTGAAAGCGGGGAGAGAATAATCGCCGCGCCGCCCGCGCATCTTTCCCGGGTCAGCGGCTATGACCAGCAGGTTCAGGACGCCGATCGAATCGGGCTTATCTTTCACGAAAGAGATTTCTGGTCCCGCGTCTTCATTGAATGGTGCGGGCGCGACAAGGCGATGCAGATCGGCCCCTACACGGTCATCCTGCTTTCCGAGGAACAGACGCAGGAGTTTCTGGAAATCCGCGGCAGCGGGCGCATCATCCATCTTGCCGATGGATATTGATTCTGCATGAGGGCTGATGAGGTACAATAATGGCAATTCCGCCTTTTCTTTCCGTCCGCTGCTTCTCGTTTGAACTTCCCATGGCGAAATGAAACGCAAGGTCGAAACCCCGGATCAGATCGTCTACGTAGGAAGGATTCCCAAATTCACAGGAATGGGGATATTCATCTTCGCCGTGTCGTTCATAGTCGGAATGATGATGCTCGGCGTCGGATTTCTGGAGGCGGCGCGCTACGTCATCCCGCCGCCGCTTGCGATCGGCGCCCTGCTGCTCATGGTCCGCCGGCGTCTCACATTCAATCTCGTCGAAGGGACCTGCGACGAGCGGTTGTCCCTGCTTATGGAATTCAGGCCGCGAATCGTCAAATTGTCCGACTTCGACCGCGTGATGCTGGATATCCGATCGCACGAAAGTTCTAACAAGCTCCGTCAACTCACATTCGGCGTGCGGCTGGTGAGCAAGAGCCTAATAACAATGGATATCATGCAGGTCTCGAAGCTGGAGACGGCGCTGGCCGAGGCGGAATTCCTGGCCAAACGCCTCAAGCTCGACCTTGAGGACAGGACGATGGGCGCGCCGGTCGTGCGCCCCGTGTCGCTGATCGGCCTTTCGCTACGCGAGCAACGCATCGCGTCGCCGCAGGCTCCCGCCGATATGCCTCCCCCTCCGCCTTCCCTTCATTCGAAGATCGGGCGTCAGAACGGCTCGCTATCCCTTGAAATCCCCCCGACCGGCCTTCGCCCGTTCCATCCGTTGAATCTTCCGATGACCTTCTCATTCGGCCTGGGGCTTGTCTTCAGCATTATCCCATTTGGAGGCCCGCCCTCCCCGATAGCCGCCATTCCGGTGTTTTACGGGCTGGGCGGTCTCATCTACCGCATGCTCTGCCAGCGCAGCAGGCTAGTTATAGGCCGGGACGAACTCAAGCACTGGGCGTGGATACCGCTCTCGTGGAAGCTCACCGCAATTCCTGCGTCCCAGATCACCGTCGTCATGGTGGGCGTGGATCCGGCGAAGCGCATGGGCGGCGAAAGCTACGCCGTTCGCAAGGCCGTCCGGAGCAGATACCTGAAAATCCTCGTGCCCAGCCGCTCCGAAATCATCGTCAGATACGGCGCCAAAAGCCTGACCTTCGGGGGACACCTCCCCCCGGAGGAAAAGGAATGGCTCGCGGAGATCATCCGAAGAATGGTCGGCTGAGGGACGCCGTCAATACTTTCCCAGCTTCTTCGCCAGCTCGACTATCCCCCGGAAATCCTCCAGGCTGACGCTCGAAGGCACGGAATGATCCGATGAGAAGACGTATCCGCCGTTCTCCTTCAGGGCAGGCACGACCTTCCGCATCTCCGCCTCGATCTCATCCCGCTTGTCCCACAGCACCGCGTTGATGCCGCCGTGCAGGAGGAGCTTGTCGCCGAATTCCTTCTTCACCTTGATCGGGTCCACGCCGGCCTTTACCTCCAGCGGATTCAGCCCGTCAAGCCCCATCTCGACGAACTCCGGCAGGAACGGAACGATATTCCCGCACGAATGGAGCGTGGCGACGATGCCCTTCGCGTGCGCCCAGTCAATCGCCCGCTGCTGTACGGGCTTGAGCAGTTCGCGGTACATCTTCAGCGAAAAGAACTGGTTGTACTTGTAACCCATGTCGTCCGGCCAGCGCACGCCGTCGAAGGTATAACCCTCATCCCATATCATCTGAAGCGTCGCCAGCCCCATATCCAGAAAGTGATTGAACATGTCAACGCACCATTCCGGATCGGTCGCCATGGCCATGAGCAGCCGCTCCGTGCCGACCGTCCATGCGTGCGTGACGTCGAAGCCGAACCAGAGTCCGCCCTCGATCCAGTAGCCCTTCTCGCGCCACGATTTAAAGTTGCTCTTAAGGTGATCCCAGTTCACGCGGTCGCGCGTGGGGGTCATGCGATTCTTCGCGTCAAGCCAGGCGTCCGGGGATTTCACCTTGAAATCCAGGAATTCGGGCGTCGAGGCCGCGTGACGCCATTGTTTGAGCGTCGCGCCCCATCCGGTGGTGGAGATCGTGTATTCGTCGGTCTGCTCGATGACCTTGCTCTCGTAGCGCGGGCTGATGTCCGCGCCGACACCCGCCGTGTGGTCAAGCCCGAAGTAGTCCACGTAGCTCACGTCCTTCGGCATACCCTCGCGCTGCCAGCGCTCTATCGTCGCGCCCCAGGGACCGTCAATGATCGGGACGCGGTCCGCCTCCCGGTGTTCGTACATCCGTTTGAATCGCTCGTATGAAGTCATCCCGGCCATCTCTGCTCTCCTTCAATGGACTTGGAACCGCGCTGCGCCCGCGCACTCGTGCACACTACGCGCGTCTGCGCACATGTGCATCTTCCCACGACATAGCCTATTTTGTTCCGGGCGGCGACGCAACACGCCGCCGTAAAATTCCCCGCTTGCACTGCCGCGTGTGATATACTGCCCCCGTTCGCGCGAAACATCATGACCGCAAGGAGACGAAACATGAACACCCCGCGTTCACGCTCGTCGCGGCTGTGCAGCATGGCGCTCTGCGCGTTGTTCGCGCTCGTTGCGCCGGCGGCCGGCTGCGTCCACGGGAGGGCAGAAATGAACGACGAAAAACCGGTCCCGTCAACCGACGGCCCCCGCACCACCGACGGCAGACCCCTGATCATGAAACTCGGCACGATTGACTGCGACATGGTCGAGACCACGCCCATAGTCTTCAACGGACGGCTCTACCGCTTCGAATACGTCCGCAAGAACCACTGGAGCAACAAGACCGGCGATTCATACTTCCGCTTCATTGACGTCGAGACCGGCGCGGCCACCCCGGACTTCGCCAAGGGCTATCACCTCGGCAGCGCGCACGTCGAGGGCGACACCGTTTACGTCTACGGCGTGGACATCTGGGACGGCTCCCGGATGCAGGTCTTCTGGTCGAAGAACATGCGCGAGTGGAAGGACAAGACCGCCCTCGAAATGCCCGGCTGCGGCATGTTCAACAACTCCGTCTGCCTGGGCAGGGGCCGCTACATAATGGCCATCGAGTTCGGCAGGCCGCCGGAGATGGTCGGCGAACGCTTCACGATCTTCTTCGCGGAGTCCACGGACCTGATCAACTGGAAGATAATGCCGGAGAATTACGTTTATTCGAGGGACCGCTACACGGCCTGCCCCGTCATCCGCTACCTGGACGGCTGGTATTACATGATATACCTTGAAGCCCGCCCCGGTGGGACGTATGAGCCTTATATCGTCCACTCGCGCAACCTGGCCCAGTGGGAGCCGAGCAGTCTCAATCCCGTCATGCGCTTCTCTCCGGAGGACAAGCTGCTGGCCAACCCCGCCCTGACGCCGGAGCAGCGGGAGCATATAACCAAGGCCGTCAACATCAACAACTGCGACGTGGACGTCTGCGAGTTCAAGGGCCGGACCGTCATCTGCTACTGCTGGGGCAACCAGCAGGGGACTGAGTTCCTGGCCGAGGCGGAATACGCCGGCAGCGTCGCAAACTTCCTGAAGGGCTGGTTCCCGGTGGAGAAATGACGCGAGGCACACGGTTCGCCCGGGAACTCATTCAGCGCCATAAACCGCCAGGAATTCCGCCGGCGACATTATGGATATCGGGCTGCGCGGAAAGTGGTCGGGATTGCGGGTGACTATGAATTCCGACCCGGACTGAACGGCCGAGTGGTACTGAATCGCGTCCTCGAAATCGGGGAAACCCGAATCAATCGCTTGGTTGATGATCTGCGCGGTCAGATCAACCGGCCTGAACACGTCTCGCAGAAGGCGGACCGCCTTGCCTGCTTTACGCGTGTCCGCATATTTCTTTAGGACATAGAAGCAGTTGTTGAAGCTGATCGCGGATATGAAGCCTGAGACGCTTCCGGATTCCGACAGGTTCCAGACACGCATTGAATCCGCGTAGAAAGCCTCGCGCCGCGCCAGGACGTCAAGCAGCACGTTGGTGTCAACAAAGACATTCATCGCGCGTGCCTTTCAAGGAGCGCCTCTTCAATCATCTCTCTGTCGCTCTTGCCTTCCGGAAGGCTGACCAGCCCGGTCGCCTTGCGCGTGAGCGGGCCGGGCTTCGCCGTCTTCTCCTTCTCACGCATTACCGCCAGCAGAAAACGCGAAAACATGGAGGAAAGGGACGTTCCCTCCTGCTCCGCTAGATTTTTGGCTTTCTCAATCAGTTCCCGGTCGGCGCTCAGCGTCAACTTCGTCATGGGCATTGTTGGTCTCCTCATACGTGCCATTAGTTATGATTATACGTATTCGACACAACTGCCGCAAGGAGATGCCCATCTTCACGGACCATCCCGCGCAATCCCGACTCGCGCCTTCAACATACATTGAAGCCCGTCGCCTGTTCTGGTATCGTCACGCTCCCGAATGCGGTTGCGGGTGTGCAAAACCTGCGGTTTTGCACACCCTACCAGATCCCGAATGTAGGGTGGGTTCTCAGCGAAGCGGAACCCACCAGAACCAATTCCGCAAATAATTCCGCGTGGACGCGGAACAACCTTGGTTGAATTCACATGCGCTGGTCAAAAACACTGATACCGACACTGAAGGAACAACCCGCCGAGGCCGAGGTGCGAAGCCACAGCCTCATGATCCGCGCGGGACTCATCCGCCGCCTCGGCGCCGGACTTTACGACTACCTCCCCGCCGGCATGCGCTCGCTGCTCAAGGCAACCGCCATCGTGCGCCAGGAGATGGACCGCGCCGGCGCGCTGGAAATCCTCATGCCGGTCGTCTGGCCGCAGAGCCTCGTTGAGGAAAGCGGACGCCTGGACGTCTTCGGCGACCTGCTCATCCGCTTCAAGGACCGCAACGGCAGGCCGCACATACTCGCCCCCACGCACGAGGAAACCGTCACGGACATCGTCCGCAACGAGGTTAACTCCTACCGCCAGTTGCCGATAAACCTCTACCACATCCAGACCAAGTTCCGCGACGAAATCCGCCCGCGCTTCGGCGTCCTGCGCAGCCGCGAGTTCATCATGAAGGACGCATACAGCTTCGACGCCGACGCCGAGGGGCTGAATCGCAGCTACCAGTTGATGTACGACGCATACGTGCGCGTCTTCAAGCGCTGCGGGCTGAAGTGCATCGCCGTGGAGGCGGACACCGGCGCGATGGGCGGCGACGCGTCGCACGAGTTCATGGTCCCCAGCCCCATCGGCGACGATCTCTTCGTCCGCTGCGAAGAGTGCGGCTACGCGGCCAACCTCGAGCGCGCGGAGATCAGACCCCTGCCCGACGCCCGCTCCGGAAAGGAAGACAAGCTCGAATGCGTTGACACGCCGAACCAGCGCACCATCGAACAGGTGACGGCCTTCCTGGGCTGCCGCGCCGACCGCATGATAAAGACGCTCATCTACGTCGCCGACGGCAAACCCGTCGCGGCGCTCGTGCGGGGAGACCATGAGGTCAACGAGGTGAAACTCAAGAAGACCCTCGGCGCGAAGCAGCTTGAGCTTGCCGACGAGGCGACGATCCGCGCGGCCACCAGCGCGCCGGTCGGATTCGCCGGGCCGGTCGGCATCAAGTGCCGCGTGATATGCGATCAGGCGGTGACGGTCGTTAACAACTGCGTCACCGGGGCGAACAAGGCCGACGCACACATTATAAACGTGAACATGGGGCGCGACTGGAAGCCCGACGTCGTCGCGGACATCCGCGTGGCGACCAACGCGGATCTCTGCCCGAAATGCGGCAAGCCGTTCAAGGTCTCCAACGGCGTCGAGATCGGCCACGTCTTCAAGCTAGGGACGAAATACAGCGACGCGCTGGGCGCGAAATTCCTCGACGCCGAGGGAAAAGAGAAATCCTGCATCATGGGCTGCTACGGCATCGGCGTGAACCGCCTGCTGGCCGCCCGCATCGAGCAGGCGAACGACGACAACGGGATCATCTGGTCCCGTTCGCTGGCCCCATATGAGGCGGCCGTCATCCCGACGAACGTAACCGACCCCGCCATCTTCCAGGCGGCGGAGAAGGTCTACGCCGGCCTTATGGAGACGGGCGTTGACACGATACTGGACGACCGGGATCAAAGCCCCGGCTTCAAGTTCAAGGACAGCGACCTTGTGGGCTTCCCCCTGAAGGTCATCATCGGGAAGAAGTTCCAGAAGACGGGCGAGATGGAGCTGAAGCTCCGCAGCGGCGGGGAGGCGGTCTTCGCGGCGGCGGACAATGTCGTGCAGAAGGCGCGGCAGATGCTCGACTCGTGCGAGTGACAGCGGTTCGCGCGGAGGGTCCCGGATGGGAAGCGTCGGCAGTCCCGATCCCGTGATGCTCATCTGCGGCATTCTCGTCTCGCGGGAGGACCTGCTCCCGGAGGTCGAGAAACGCCTGATCACCGACTTCGGGGCCGTCCGCATCGCAAGCGATCCCATTCCATTCCGGTGGACGTCATATTACGATAAGGAGATGGGGACGGGGATCACGCGGCGGCTTCTCGTTTTCCGCGACCTGATCTGCCCCGGCGACATAGCGCGCATCAAGCTCCGGACCAACGAGATGGAAGCGGATTTCGCCAGCGATCCGGGGGCCGGCGTCCCGCGCCCGGTGAACCTCGATCCGGGTTACATGGACGGCTCGCGCATCGTCCTGGCGACGACGAAGGACAATTCGCATAGAATCTACCTCGCGCAGGGGATTTACGCGGAACTGACCCTGAGCTACCGAAAGGGAGCATACAGGCACTATGAGTGGACTTATCCGGACTACCGATCGGAGGAGTACAAGGGCTTCTTCGAGAAGGCGCGTCTCGACTTCCTGCGCGAGCGCGCAGGCTTGCGCGAGCGCGCAAGAGAACGACCGGGTCGCCAGGACGATTGAGACCCCGGTCGGGCCGCTTGAGGCGACGGTCTCCAAGCGCGGCGTTTTCTCGCTGCGGCTTGCCGCCCGCGTCCCAGAAGCATTGCGGCATGACGCCGGCATCCCTGGAGTGCGGCAGACTTGCTGCCGCCCTGCCGTTGGCCGCAGCTTGCTGCGGGGCCGCAGATTGCTGCGGCAATCACAATCCGCCGCAACGCGCCTCGCCCAACTCTCTGATGCGCTCGCCCGCTACTTCGCATCCGGCGAATGGGATTGCGGAATCGCCCTGGATTACGAAGGAATACCCGAATGGCGGCGGCGCGTCTATGAAACATTACGCCGCGTCCCGCCCGGGAAAACGATCTCCTACGGCGCGCTTGCCGACGCTGCGGGAATGCCCGGATCGGCGCGCGCCGTCGGCGCGGCCATGCGCATGAACAGGCATCTCATCCTCGTCCCGTGCCACCGCGTCGTCGCGGCTGACGGCTCGCTCTGCGGCTTCTCCGCCGGGATTGAAACCAAGCGCGCGCTTCTGGCATTGGAAGGCGTCCCTTTGAATAACGACCGTGTGCCATTCGACTTCATGATCCGGCTTGACGGGAGGACGAAATGAACAAGCGGCGGGCAATTTACGCCGGCAGCTTCGATCCGCTGACCGAGGGCCACATGTACATGATCCGCGAGGGCGCAAAGCTCTTTGACCAGCTTGTCGTCGCGGTTGGCTCGAACCCGGACAAGCGTTATACCTTCCCGGCCGAGGAGCGGATCGCGGTCATCGCCGAAAGCGTCAAAGACGTGACGAACGTCAGCGTAGCGCAGTTCCAGGGGAAATTCCTCGTGGACTTTGCAAGCGATATCGGCGCGAGCTATCTCCTCCGGGGGATCAGAACGGAGGAGGACTACACGTTCGAGCGGACGATGCGCAACGTCAACGCGGACATGAACCCGAAGATCACGAGCGTATTCCTCATGCCGCCGCGCGAATTTGCGGAGGTCAGCTCCAGTTTCGTCAAGGGACTCGTCGGCCCCGTCGGATGGGAGAAGATCGTCCGTAAATACGTCCCCCCGGCGGCATTCGATCTGCTGGTTCGGAAGACGCGCTAGGGCGGGACAGGAGCGTGAATTACGTAAAGGCGCAAGCCTCCGCAACGGTTTGCTCTGTGCCTGCGACGCCTCACGCAGGGAGGCTAATTCCCTAAAGGGACATAAAGGATGCCATTCGTAGCGATAAAAGCGGAGGCGCCTTCGAATTGATAGCTTTACTTACTCCCCTTGTAATACTCTTTCTTGGAGTTGGCGTATTGGGAACTTCGGTTTCGTTGTTGATCGCCGCAAGAGTTCTCGGTCATACCCACGTCACGTTCGGCGATGCCTTCATGGTCTGCTTCGGATCGGGCCTGATTTGCGCGGCGATCCTCGCAATATCCGATTTTATCGGGCATCCCATCGTTGGCGGGCTGGGATGCTTAGTATTGGAAATAGGCATTACCAAGGAATATTTTGGTTTGTCGCTGTGGGATACCTTGGTTTTGTGGACGGTACAAGTGCTTGTTGGTGTTGTACTCGGCATCGGCGGTATAATTTTGTTTCAGGCGCTCTGATTCACGTTGCTGAAACTGAATGATTGCCGGAGAGAAACCATGAAATTAAAGAGCTTTGTCAGTCTGGCGTTTGTTCTCGTCGCCGCCCTGTCCGCGTCGGCGTCGGCTGAATTGAAGATCGAGAATCTCGCCTTCCGAATGGCCAAGTACGGCCCCGTCTGCGGGAAGGCCGAATACTGCGTCGGCGAGACGGTCTACCTCACGTGCGACATGACCGGGATGCAGACCGATCCGGAAGGGCGGGTTGACGTCGAGATCAACATGACCGTCCAGACAAGGGAGGGGCAGGTCCTCGTGCCGAGCAAGAGGGTGGTCGCGCTGCAGGAAAAGCCGCTCTATTCCGCCGGACGGCTGGCGGTCGTCCTGAACGTCACGCCGGGCGCGGAATGGCCGAAGGGCGAATATGTCGTCAAGGTCGAGGCCGGGGACCGCGCCGCCAACGCCACCGCCGGGGCGGAGTTCGCCTTCACGCTGACGCCGCCGCGCTTCGGCCTGCTTGACGCGCGGATGGCGCTGGACGCCGAGGGCCAGGCGCTCATCCCCTTCCACGTTCAGAAGGGCATGCACGCATACATTCTCATGACGCTTGCCGCGCCGACCTACGGGGAGAACAACCTGCTGGATATCTCGCTGGACATCAACGTCCGCGACGAGGCGGGAAACCTTGTCGGCTCGCAGAACGTCCTTGACGTCCGTCAGAACCTGGGCCAGCCGATCCTTTTCATCCCCGTCAACGTCAGTCTCAGCTTCAACGTGCCGGGAAAACTGGAGTATGAACTGGTCGTCCTGGACCGCAACTCCCGCAAGGCGGAATCCGTGAAGCTGCCCGTGGTTGTCCACGAATAACCGCAGGGCGCGTCCTGAGACTAGCGCGTCCGCTGCGGAGGCCTTGGGGCGACGTGAGAACGCACCTTCAGCATCACGTGGGTTGGCGGTGCGTTCTCGCTTCGCGACGTTTCGTCGCGCGCGCTCGGACGCACCCTACGATTGAACGCCGAAGGCCTTCACGCGAGTTCGGACCAATCCCCCGTTCCCCGCTCTCTCAAAAATGCCAGCGCCTTCCCAAACGACGGTATCCCCGTCCGCCCGCCCACCTGTTCGCACTTGATCGCCGCGACTGCGGACGCGAATTCGCAGCATCGCGGCGCGTCCCATCCGCGCGCGCGAGCGAAGGCGTAGGCCCCGTGGAAGACGTCCCCCGCGCCGAGCGTGTCAACAATCCGGACCTTGAAGGCCGGACCTTTGTGAAACCCGGTATCGTCAAGCGCGATCCAGCCGTCCGCGCCGAGCGTGATCACGGCCGTCCTCGGCCCGCAATCGCGGATCGCCCTCAACGCCGCGGCAAGGTCGCCCCGGAATTCCGGACGGCGCGCGTATTCCCCCGGCGCGATGAGAACGTCCACCCCCTTCAGCCAGTCGAGGTTTGACGGCGCGGGTTGCGTATCCGCCACGACCGGCGCGCCGCAGGATTTTGCGACCGCGATTGCCGCGCGCGTGAGGTCGGGGAAGCAGTGGTCCACGAGCAGGACGTCGCTGCCCGCGATTGCCGAAAGGTCCCCGCCCGGCCACGCCCTGCCGCCCGCGCCGCGATGGAAGATAGTGCGCTCGCCGGAGTCGCTGTCAACGTGAACTATGCTGAAAGGGCTTTCCCAGCCGGGAATCCGCGCGACGCCCGACGCGGCGACGCCCTCGTCCTCAAGCTCGGTCAGGATGCGGAGCGCGTGGTCGTCCTCACCGAGCAGGCTGAAAAGCTGCGTCCGCGCCCCCAGCCGGGCGCACGCGACCAGCGCGGTCGCCACCAGCCCGCCGCCCTGAACGCAATACTGGCGGATGGGCGCGCTCCCGCCCCATTCGGGCCGCGGCGTCATCATGATGTAATCAAGGCAGCAGACACCCGCCCCGGAAATCATTGGCATGCAGTTGAGCCTCCATCAGCGGGATGAGTCTCCTCTCCCGCAGAACCATACTATACAAAGCGTCGTAATAATTGCCACAACACGCCCGGGCATCACCCATCCATTGCAGGCGGTTCCCCCTCTTTCCCGGAGGGAAGGGGCGCGGCTGCGCGTGCCGTCCGCCTCAAACCTCCTCCGGGATCACGAACGGCTCCCTGTAGTCGTCCTTCAAGAGGGCATTCGCTCTTTCGTCAAGGGCTCCGTTGCCGACGAAACGCTCCATCTTCGGATCGAATTTCAGGCGCGGCCCCAGTACGGCCCTGTCTGTCCTGAGATCAACGCCGTTCCTGCCCAGATGTTCCCGGAAACGCTCAAAGGTCTCAAGCGCCCCTGAATCATACTTCAGGGACTCCTCTATCTCGTCCGGAGTCGCCATCCTGCCGATCCGGTGGCTGATGTTCGCCTGGTGGCACAGCCCGGCGGCGACGTGCCCCGTTACCGGCGGAGCATTGGCGACTGACTGTTTCCCGGCTCGCACGGCCTCGATGAAGTTCTCGCGGTGTCCGGAACCACCGCTCTCGCCGAAGCTTCTGATTCGCGTCGCCTTTCTGCCAAGGGCGGTTCCCTTCTCCTCGTATTCGTACGCGCTCCCGCCCATTATGTATCCGCCCTCGCAGTGGATAATGTTGTTGACGCGGCAGTTCAGGAACTGCGGCAGAGCCTCCCCCCCCTGCTCAAGCGGAAGTCCGCGCACCTCGGAGATCACGGGGACAGGCTTGTAGTCAAATATGCATATCTGCGTATTCGGCGTCTCGCCGTCGTCGTCGTAGCCGAATCTGCCGCCGACGCTGACGCACGCGGGGGCCAGCTCGCTTGCGCCAATGGACCACGCCGCGATATCCGCCTGGTGCACTCCGTTGTTGCCCAGGTCGCCGTTGCCCGTCAGCCATGCCCAGTGCCAGTCGTAGTGCAGATTCCTTCGCATGAGCGGCTTCATCTCGCGCGGGCCGGACCACAGGTTGTAGTCAACGCTCTTCGGGATTTCCTGCGGCCCGCTCACCTTGCCGATGCTGTCCCGGCGCACGTAGCACAGGCCCCGGGAATACAGCATCTTCCCCAGATGCCCCTCGCGGATCCACTCAAACGCCGCGGGCCAGCACGGGTCGGACCTTCGCTGCATTCCGCACTGTACGACTCGATTATATTTCCGCGCCGCCTCGATTATCCGGCGGCCTTCCCATATGCAATGGGTCACGGGCTTCTCGACGTAGATATGCTTGCCGGCCTGACACGCCCATACGACCAGTAGCGCGTGCCAGTGGTTCGGCGTCGCCGCCACAATCGCATCAATCCCGGCGTCCTCAATCACGCGGCGCACGTCCGCCTCGCCCTCAACGGAAGGATCCTTGCCGCGCGCCTCGGCCAGCCGGGTCCCAAGAACGGCTGAATCTGCGTCGCATATCTTTACCAGTCTCGCCCCCTTCATGCCGAGATAAGTCTGCATGTGGGACGCCCCCTGGCTCCGGCAACCTGCCACGGCCACGCGGATATCCTCGTTGGAGCCGATTATCCGGGCGTATGACCTGGCCGTGAAACTATGCGCGAAGCCCGCGCCGAGAGCCGCCGCCGCGCCCTTGATGAACCGTCTCCTCGTGGTCCCTTTCGTCATTCCGGGTCTCCCTCCGCGCCGGTTACAGCGAGTTGCAGCCGCAATAAAACACTTCCGGAATCCATTATCCTCAGAGATTGGAAAAATCCGGGCGCGCCTTCCTGAAACCGCGACTCTACTATACCACGCCCATGGAAAAAACCCATCCCCGGCTGTGGAATGACCCGTTTCCGCGCCGTTCAGGAAGGCGGCATGGCGCCCACGCCCATGCCCATCCCGCAGTGCGTCCGCTCTTCAGCGCCGCTCTTCAGCGCTTCATTGACCGCCATGCGATCTCTCTGATAAGATTCCCCATGCGCTGACCGCTTGCGCATCGCGCCGGACCCGCTGGACGGTCAGGCGCGCATTACCGCCCACAGAAGCAAGAACAAACGCAATGAAAATCCTCCATGTGATACCCGGAATCGGGACCATCAGCGGCGGCCCGCCGCTCGTCTGCCAGGCCCTGGCGAAGGGCCAGATCGAGCGCGGGCACGACGCGCGCATCCTCAGCACGCTCCACGGCCTGATCCCGGAGGAGGAAAGGCAGTTGCGCGAGCGTTGGGGGGAGCGCCTGACGCTGCTGCCGTTCTTTTACATGGCCGGCTACCTGCGCCCGAAGGGGCTGAACGCGGCGATGCGGAACCTTCTGCCGGCGGACATCGTCCACATACACGGCATCTGGTCCGGGCTGAACACGGCGGTGGCGCGGCGCTGCCGCCGGCTGGGCGTTCCTTACATCATCAGGACGCTCGGGACCCTCGGCCCGTGGGCGCTTCAAAACTCCGGCTGGAAGAAAAAAATCTACCTGCGGCTCTACGAGCGGGAGAACCTTGACCGGGCTGCGGCGGTACACTCGCTCAACAAGGAGGAGGCCGAGGACACAAAGCGCCTGGGCGTCAGGTCCGACATCGTCATCATCACGAACGGGATCGAATCATCCTTCTTCGACACCCTCCCCCCGAAGGGCGAGTTCCGGGCGAAGCATCCCGAGACGGCTGGGCGCTTCCTGATCCTGTTCCTCTCCCGCATACACAAGAAGAAGGGGCTGGAGTACCTGGCCGAGGCGTTCTGCCTGCTGCGGAAGAGGCGTCCGGAGGCGTTCCTTGCCGTGGCCGGGCCGGAGCAGGACGACAGCGCGGAGAAGGCCCGCGAAATCCTGCGGCGCAACGGGATGATGGAGCACGCGCTCTTCACCGGAACCGTGCGCGGGGTGGAGAAGGACCGCCTTTACGTTGACTCGGACATTTTCGTCCTGCCATCCTTCGACGAGGGGCATTCGATGGCGATCACCGAGGCGATGGCCGTCGGCCTGCCCGTCATCATCACGCCCGGCTGCCACTTCCCGGAGGTGGGGGAGAACGGCGCGGGCATCATCGGCTCCCAGTCGCCGGAGGAGATCGCGGATTCGATGCAGGGGCTGATGGACGACGCCGGGCAGCGGCGGGCGATGGGGGAGGCGGGGGCGCGGCTGGTCAGGGAGCGCTACACGTGGGATAGCGTGGTTGAGCGCGCGCTGAAGGTCTACGGGGAGATCGTGGAGAAGGGCCGCACGTCAGAGGCGATACCCCGCGACGGGAAGCCAAACCGTTGAGCAGGGCGGAGGAACCGCATTGAGTCCGGAAGAAGGGAACAAGCCGGCGGACGGCGGGCGCATGGACGTCGGCAACTACGGGGCCAGCTTCTCGCGGGCCACGAACGCGCGGCGCGGGCTTTGGCTGCTGGCCTACTACGGGCTTTTCCGCCCGTCGCCGAAGATTTTCTACAGTTGGCGGCGCTTTCTGCTGAGGCTGTTCGGCGCGAAGCTCGGCAAGGGAACCTACGTCCACCGCACGGCGATGATCGAGCTTCCGTGGAACCTTGAGATGGGGGACCATTCCACAATCGGGCCGTTCGTCTGGATCTCCAATGCCAAGACGCTGCGCATAGGCGTCCACTGCGTCATCAGCCAGTTCTCGCAGATTTACTGCGCCGGGCACGACATAGAACTTCCGGGCTTCGACCGCATCGAGGAGCCTGTGACAATCGGCGACCAGGTCTGGGTGGCGGCGGGGGCGCACATCAACCACGGCGTCACGATCGGCGAGGGCGCGGTCGTGGGGGCGAGGGCCGCCGTCTTCAAGGACGTGCCGGCGTGGACCGTCGTCGGCGGCGTTCCCGCAAAACCGATCAGGAAGCGGGTCATCAAAGGGGGCGGCGGGAATCCATCGCCAGAGAGCGGGAAACAGTGAGCCAGGCTCCCGTCAGGCTGTTTTCCGGCGCGCGGACACGCGAAACGCGCGGCGCGCGCGGCAGAGCGGCGTTGACGGCGCTGCTCATGGCGGCGTCGGTCTGGGTGATCTTCGGGGAGTCGGTCAGGTTCGGCTTTGTTGATTACGACGACGACGAGTTCATAGGCTGCAATCCGCTCGTCACCGCCGAGATAGAGCATCCCGTTCTAAGCGCGTTCACGCAGTTCTCCGCGGCATACTACGCACCGACGCTCTGGCTGGCCTACCGGGGCGTTTATCGCTCCTTCGGCCTTGATCCCGCGGCGTTTCACGCGCTCAACGTGCTGCTGCACTCGCTAAACGTCGTCCTCGTCTGGCTGCTGCTTCGCAGGCTTCGCGCGGGGGCGGCGGCCGTTCCCGCCGCGCTGCTATGGGGCCTGCATCCGCTCCGGGTGGAGTCCGTCGCGTGGGTGACGGAGCTGAAGGACGTTCTGAGCGGTTTCTTCTGCCTTCTGAGCGCGATATTCATACTTGACGCATGGCGGGATGCTTCGCCCGGGCCGGGCGAGGGACAGCGCGATAACCCATCGTATTACCGCAATGTCCTCCGCCGTCCGAAGTTCTTCCTTGCCCTGGCGCTCTTCTTCCTCGGCCTCGGCGCGAAGGCGACCGTCGTCATCTGGCCGGTCAGCGTTCTGGTCATGCTTTTCTTCCTGCCGGAGCTTGCCCCCCCGCCTGGCGAGGCCGGTCAGCAGGGGCGGGACGGAACGGACCAACCCCTCCGCCGCGCTGCGCAGCGGATCCGGCGGCTGGCGATGCCGCAGCTGCCGTTCCTGGCGCTTTCCTGCGTTTTCGCGTGGCTGCACGTGCGCGCGCAGATGACGCAGGAAATCATCAGGGGCGACATCCTGTCAACCCCCGCCAAGGTCCTCCTCGTCCCATGCGCGAGCGTCTTCTTCCACTTCTGGAAGCTCATCGTCCCAACCGACCTCTGCGCCTTTTATACGGAACCGATGCCGATCTCCCCGACCACGCCGGCCTACATTATCGGGATTGCAGCGACGCTCGCCGCTCTGACGGTGGTCGTGTATTCGCGGAGGCGTTCGCCCTGGCTCTGCTTCGGGCTTGTCTTCTTCCTGGTAACGATGCTGCCGATGATGCAGTTCATCCCGACCGTGTTCCCGTTCGCCGATCGCTACACGTATCTGCCGAGCATCGGACTCTTCGCCGCGCTTGTGGTCCTCTGCATGACGAGGATGCGGGATTCAGCCGGGTCGGGCGTTGGGGTACTCCTTGCCGGGCTGCTCGCGCTCCTCCTGATCGGCGAGACGGCGCTGACCATGCGCAGGCTCCCGGTCTGGCGCGATTCGATCTCCCTGTGGTCAGACGTGAACCGCTGGCACGATCCCTTCGCCAAGCGCAACCGCCTGAACGCGATCTGGAAGACGGAGGCGGAGAAGGGCATGATCCCGATAAACCCCTTGCAGGCCCTCGCGAACGCATACTCTCAGGCGAAGTGCTACAACGAGGCTGAGCCGTTGTTCCTCCAGGCGCTCAGCATCCAGCCGACCTACCGGAAAACCTACTCCAACCTTACCGAGATGTACGTCCAGACGGGCAGGCTCGACAGGGCCGAGGAGATCGTCCGCGCCGCGCTCCAGAGGTGGCCTGATGATACGATGATGATCGCGGTGCTGATGCGCCTGAAGATTCTTCAGGAGCGTCCGGACGAGGCGGAGAAGCTGCTGCCGGAAGCGCTGAAGACGACCGAGTGGCGCCCGATGTTTTTCGAGGGGGTGGGCAAGATGTTCCTGGCGACGGGAAAGCCGGGCGCGGCGGCGGAGTGTTTCCGATATTGCATCGCCGGGGCGCCGCGCGACGGTGAATTCTGGTTCCTTTATGGGTGCGCGCTGATTGACGAGGGGAACCGGGCGGGGGCGGCTGAGGCGTTTAATCGGAGCCTGACTCTGAAGCCGGGACACAAGGGAGCGATGGAAGCGCTGCGGAGTCTGAACGAGGCGGGCGGGGGGCGCTGAACGGGCAGGCCCGCCGAGAACCGCGTCCATTATTTCTCCTGCGGCGCGGCGGCTGCCTGCGCAAGGTTGCGCAGCATCGTCTTGATGTCCATCGCGCCGCGTATCGCCACGTAGACAGTGACGGTGGAGTACCAGACCAGAACCGCTGCCGTCATCAGGAACCAGAACCAGTGCTCGCCCATTTTCAGCCTCCCGCCTTCTTCGCTTCCGACTCCGGTTTCAACAGCGAACCGACAACCATCGCCAGCCCGGCGAAAACGTATGCCGCTATGCCGGAGTAATACGGGCCGATGATCCTGTCCACGACCGCGATCTTGACCGCCTCTCCGTTTTCAATGATCTGGATGCCGAGTTCGTTGACTTTCGGCTCCAGCCAGACCTGCTGGAGGACTAGGTAGGCGATGGGGAAAGCCGCGCCGATGATGATTGCGCCGGCCGCGCCCCAGTTGTTCGCCCGCTTCCAGTAGCAGCAGGCGATCAGGAGCGTGGACATGCTTGCCAGGTAGATCGTGCCCGTCACACCCAGATAGGTCCACAGATCGCCCTTGAGCGGGTACCAGAGGCCGTAGAACAGGAGGAAGACGCCGATGATGGCCACCAGCGACCGGTTCCAGAACAGACCGCGCTTCTCCGACCACGCGCCCTTGCGGAACGGGGCAAGGATGTCGTTCCAGATCACGCTGGCCCACGTGAGCATGTAGGATGAATCGGTGGACATGTCCGCCGCAAGCATCGCCGCGACGAGTAGGCCCATCAGGCCCACCGGCACAAACGTGCTCAGGAACTTCGGCATGGCCAGGAGCGAGTTGCCGCCGACCTGGGCAGGGGTCAGCATGGCCAGCGCGGCGATGCCCCAGATTCCCGGGATGAGGAAGCGGCACACGAAGAAGAACGCCGTGCCGGTGTAGACCTTCCGCCCGGTCTTTTCATCCTTGGCCGCCAGCAGGCGCTGGATCGTCGTCTGCCAGGTCAGCACCGCCGCCGTGTTGAGCAGGGCGTTGAAGGCCACGTATTCCCAGCCCATCGTCTTGTTCACGAACGGATTGAAGCCGCCCGCGCCGTGCGTTTTCTGAACGGCATCCACGAGCGGCTGCCATCCGATTTTCGTGAGGATTAAAACCGTGACAGCGATCATCCCGGCGCTCATTACGATAAATTGAAGGAAGTCCGTGACGAGCACTGAGAGCATTCCGCCGAGGATTGTGTATACCGCGACCATCAGGAGCAGGACGGTCATGCATATTTCCAGATAGTGGGCTTGAAAGAAACTCGCATCCGGGCCGGGCGTTCCGCCAACGCCGCAGACGGCCACGAGGAATTCGCCGCCCGTGCGCAGGAAGACGCCCATGTTAAGTAGTCCGCCCAGGACGATGACCACGCCGGCGAGCCAGCGGATTCTGGTTCCGAAGCGTTTCTGGAAAAGCTCCGGGATGGTCATGACGCCCGCCTCGCGCAACGGCTTGACGCAAAATCCCGTCGCGCCGACGATGAACATGGCGAGGCAGTTGAGAAGTCCGGGGGTCGCGCCTGCGAAGCCCTTGTCAAAGCCATTCTGTGCCGTGTACATGCAGGTGACGACGCCGAACTCGGTGGCGGCCAGGGAGGCGATGCCGAGGTAGACGTTCATCTCCCGCCCGGCGATCAGGAAGTGCTCCACCTTGCCGACATACTTGCGCACCATGATTCCCGCGATCATGGTGGCCAGAAGGTAGAAGCCCACGATGCTGCCGTCAATGTACCAGTTGAAATTGGACATGAGATATCCTCGCCGTCCGCGGCTTGTGACGCCCATGGGATGACAGTGGGAGATACTACCATCCGGGACGCGGAGTATTCAAGGACTGGCTGACGAATGTCAGTGACGTCGGATGGTTTATGCGGAATTCGCCCGCCTTGCGATAAGTTCCCGCGCCGCCTGCCTTCCGCTCTCGAATACTTCATTTCCCGCCGCGTCTACCGCGATGATCGCCGGGAAGTTCACGACCTCGAGCCTGCGTATCGCCTCGCTCAGAAGGTCCGGGAAGGCGATGACCTCGGCGGAGCGGACGCATTGCGCGATGAGTACCGCCGCGCCGCCCGTCGCCGCGCAGTAGACCGCTCCGCTCCGCCCCAGCGCCTCGATCACCTCCGGGCCGCGCGGGCCTTTGCCGATTATGAGCTTCACACCCTCGGAGAGCATTCGCGGCGTGAATTTGTCCATGCGAACGCTCGTTGTGGGGCCGACCGGTCCGATGGGCCTGCCCGGCGGGGCAGGAGCTGCCCCGGCGTAGTAGATCGCAGCGCCGCGCAGGTCGAACGGCGCGGGTTTGCCTGCGTCCAGCATCTCGATGAGCCGCGCGTGAGCGGCGTCGCGCATGGTGTAAATCGTGCCGGATATGCGGACTCGCTCGCCCGCCCGCAACTCGCGCGCGGCGGCATCGCTCAGCGGCGTCGTAATGTCTCTGATTTCGGCCATTGCTCCGTATCCGTATCGTGAGACTACATATTATTACAGAATGATCGTCGCCTTGCGCAGCGCGTGGCAGCCGAGGTTGACGGCGACGGGCAGCGCCGTTATATGACATCCCGTCGCCTCGACGTGGACGGCCAGCGCGGTCGCGGCCCCGCCAAGCCCGAGCGGTCCTACACCAGTCCGGTTGACCGCGTCGAGAATTTCTTCTTCCAGTTCCGCCAGCATCGGATCGGCATTCGGTCTGCCCACGTCCCGCAGCAACGCCTTTTTGGCCAACATGCAGGCGTATTCCATCGGCCCGCCCAGCCCGATCCCGATGACGAGGGGGGGGCATGGGCTTCCGCCCGCCCGCTCGACCGTTTCCACGACGAAATCCCTCACGCCGTTCGGACCGGCGGAGGCCACCATCGTTCTGAATGCCCCCATGTTCTCACTTCCCCCCCCCTTGGCCAGGAAGCTGATCTTCAGGCAATCCCCTTCAACCTGCTCGAGGTGGATGAACGCGGGGGTGTTGTCGCCGGTGTTCTCGCGCTGGAAGGGGTGGCGGACGATGGACTTTCGGAGAAAGCCCTCCGTGTAGCCGCGCCTGACGCCCTCGTTGATCGCGTCGCCGAGAGTCGCGCCGGCGATGATCGCTTCACTTCCCATTTCTATGAAGAAGCAGGCCATGCCGGTGTCCTGGCACGACGGCGCGTCGGTCTCCGCCGCCAGGCGCGCGTTTTCGAGAATCTGGTCCAGGATGTCGCGGCCCGTATCGGTTATTTCGCTCTGCCGCGCGGCGCGGATCGCGTCCAGCAGGTCTGCGGGAAGGCGGCAGCACGCATCCCGGCACATGCGGGACACGCGGTTGGCGATCTCATCGGACTGGATGATTCTGGGCATTGCGCGCGCGGCCCTCAGCCTTCCTCCGAAGCCAGATCGGCGTTGAGCATGGCGATGATCCGCTGGTGGGCGCTTATAAGCCGGCGGGTATGTTCGGCCACGCTGTCCGGCTTCACGGGGTTGCGGGCGATCCCGGTATCGCAGGCGGCCTTGGCCACCGCTGCCGCCACTCGGGGCGCGACCTCCAGGTCTGTTCCCAGCGGGATGATGAACTCCTCGCTTAGTCCCTGCTCCGCTGCGTATTCGAACATGCCGCGCGCCGCGGCGAGAATCATCTCCGTGTTGATGCCGTCGGCCCGCGTATCCAGCGCGCCCCTGAAGACGCCGGGGAAGCCGAGGACGTTGTTGGCCTGGTTGGGCATGTCGCTGCGGCCGGTCGCGTAGACGCGGGCGCCGGCCTTCATCGCGGCTTCGCGGGGCATTTCTGGTATCGGATTGCTGAGCGAGAAGACGATCTTGTCGTCGCGCATCCCTTTGAGGATCGAACCGTCAAGCCAGCCGCCGGATTTGGATGCCGCTATGAAGACGTCCGCGCCTTCGAGGGCCGCCGCAACGTCACCCGTCCGCCTTTGCGGATTTGTCATCCGCGCAAGCCGCTGGTGAACGTCATGCCCCTCGTTCTGCCCGACGCAGAGGATGCCGTTGCTGCGGCAGCAGATCAACTGCTCCGGCTTCACGCCTGCCGCCAGCAGAAGCTCCACTATGCCCGCGCCGGCGGAACCGGCCCCGAGCATGACGATGGCGACGTCCTCCAGCCGCTTGCCGACCACCTTCAGCGCGCCGTAAAGCGCCGCCAGCACGACCAGCGCCGTGCCGTGCCGGTCGTCGTGCCAGATTGGATACGACGCCATCTCCTCCAGCTTCGCGTAAAGATCAAAACACTTCGGCGTCTCCACGTCTTCAAGGCAGACGCCGCCGAGAACCGGTTCGAGATTCTTCACCGTCTTTACTATTTCACCGACGTCCTTTGTGGCAAGGCTGATGGGCAGCGCGTCAACCCCGGCGAAGAGCTTGAAGAGGAGGGCCTTGCCTTCCATGACCGGCAGGCCGGCCTCAGGGCCGATGTCGCCCAAACCGAGAATGCGCGTTCCGTCGTTGATGATGCCGATGGTGTTGCCCTTGTTGGTCATTTCGTACACCGCCTCGGGGCGGCGGACGATCTCCCGGCAGGCCTCGGCGACGCCGGGCGTATACCACCACGCGAGGTATTCATGAGCGGGGAACGGAACCTTGGACGCGATCTGAATCTTGCCGCGATATTTCCGGTGCAGTTCTATGGGGCCTTTCTGTGCGTTCTTCATTGTTCTCTCATTCAAAACGTTGAAACTGTCGGGACACTGAATGCGTTTTTCGGAGCCTGCGCGATGTTTTCCCGCGCAAGGCACGGGCAAGATACAGCGGCGCGGCCCGCATATCAACATGCCGCCGCGCCCGATTTGCGTTTCCGCCGCGTCATTTCCCGGAACCGGACGCCTCGAATCTTTTCTTCTCCGCGTTCCAGACAAGGCGCCTCTTATTCTCCTGATGCCACTTCTTCCACCGCGCAATCGCCGCCTCGCGCTCTTCGGCCTTACCATCCGGATCAAAGCCGAAGGACTGGTCGTAACCGCGCAGGAGCAGCTTGTGCGCCGTCTTGCGGACTTCGGCGTCCTTGTCCGCCAGACCTTCGATCAGGATTTCGCATCCCTCCGGATCAGGCGGCTCGATGACGGTCAAGCAGCGCAACGCCCCGTCCCGAACGTCTGCGGATTCGTCGGCGCGGAGGACGTCGCGGATCAGTTGCATCCTGTCCGTCCCCCTGAGCGCGACGGCCGCGTAAAGCGCGTCGTAGCGTGTTGGCGGGTGGGGATGTTTTAGCAACTTTTCGATTTCCGGCAGCGCCCGTGTCACCCTCCTTTCCCGAAGGACGCGCAGGACCCAGCCACGCACTTCCGGGGCGCTGTCATTGAGCGCCTTCTGGAGTCCCTGGACGACGTCCTCGTCAGCTATGAAGCTCTGGATGTGCCACGCGGCGACGGAGCGTACAAGCGGATGCGGGTCGTCGCTCAAGAGTTCAAGAAGGCGTTTCCTGCCCAGCGGATCATGGATTCTCCCCAGCGCGCTGGCTGCCCACCAGCGCGATTGCGGATTGCCGCTGCGGGTCGCGTCCAGACATGCCTGAATCGCCGGCTTCCCGATCTCGGCAAGTCGCCGGGCGGATTCCATGGCCTTGTAAGGATCGCCGCCGAGAGCCTCAGCGTTTTCCTTGATTTCCTTCTGAAGCGCGGCGGGATCGGATGGAATCGGATGATTGGCTTCCTGAGCGAACAACACTGAGATTGTAATTAGCAGGTATGAGCTTCCGTATAGAAGGAATGACGATAAAGCTGTAATTGCGCTTGATGTGACCTCAATTCGATTCATTCTTTCTCTTGCGCATAACATTATTTTTTTACGCATGGGGCGCGGAAAATTCATGGTTTCACAATCAGAATATAAATCAGTCATCTGTGCGCCAGTTCTTTGCAAAGGTCGAAGTACGTCTTCACGCCTTCAGGCGGGACGTTCCAGGGAATGTGATTGCCGACGCACATGAAGTACCCCCCTGCCATTTTCGCCGTTTCGACCATGCTGCGGACCATTTTCTCGATGGCGATGGGGTCTTTGGTAGAAAGAATGCGATTATCTCCCTCGCCGCAGACGCACTTGTCCGGGTGCTTCCGCGCTACGGCCTTCCAGTCGGTGAAGGGTTCGCTTACGAATCCGTCCGCGCCGCACGCCGCAACGTCATCGGCGACGAGATCAATGTTGCCGTCGCTCATGAAGATGACGCGCTTTCCGCCGGCGTGGAAGATGCTGAACCACTCCTCATAATATGGATAGATGAACTTCCGCAGCCATGCGGGCGAACATACCGGCCCGCGCGCCATGCAGATATCATCATGCAGGATGGCGAAGTTGACTGGCAGACGCGCGTAAGCCTTGAATACCTTGCGGTTTATGACTGCGAAGTCATCCATCAAGCGCTTGAGTTCCTCGTGATATCCGCCCGCCAGTTCGAGGAATAACTCCCACCCGAAGGTCAGCAACGGCCACATGAACATGGTGTTGTAAAAGCCCGTGCATGTCGCCTCGCCGGGGGTGGCATTGTCCCGGGGATGATGTTTTTTGCAGGCGAGATAAAAATCTTCTTCATTAGGTGAATAGTCGCGGTTTTCAACGACGGGCATTTTCGCTGCATCGCTCATATCAAGGTTTTTCAGCGGTTCGTATGCAAGGACTTCCTCGATTGAGTGGAATCGTTTGCCCCAATCCCAGACCGAACTCAAGCCATCCCCCCAGCGAACACGCGCTCGACCGTGTTCATCAATGATCGAATCCTTTTCAAGGATTTCATGCTTCCTGACCGGATCGTCGCTGCCCGGCGCGCCGAAGCCCATGTCAATCCCGTACATCTCCTGCACCTTCAGGCAGGCAGAACGCGGTTTGTCATAATAATCAATCCCAGAGGCGTATGTGACAAAGTCAGGATTTGACATATGCTCCCAATGCGGGATGCGCGACGTCGGCCTGCCCATGAGGGCTATGTATGCGTCTGAGCATTTTACTTCCATGAATTTCCCCCGCCACAGGTTATTTGATCTCGAGCATTCGCCGAACTGTCATTCGTGCAGGCTCGGCAATGTCTTCCGGAACCGTTACGACGTATTCCATGTCCTCAAGCGACCAGAGAACCTTCTCAAGGGAGATCAGTTTCATGTTGGGACAATCGGCCAGACGGCTCACCTGATGGAAGGTTTTGCCGGGAGATTCCTTACGCAGGCCATGAAGTATCCCGATTTCTGTTCCGATAATGAATTCCGTTTTGGATGACTCGCGGCAGAACTTCATGATGGCCGACGTGCTACCGACGAAGTCCGCGGCATCCACCACGTCGCGGGTGCATTCCGGATGAACGGCCACGATTGCTCCGGGGTTTGCGCGGCGCTGTTCCTCGATGTCGCGCAGGAGAATGCGGTGGTGCGTGGGGCAGTAACCTTCCCATAAGATCATCGGACGATTGAGCTTGCGCGAAGTGTAATCACCCAGGCTTTTGTCGGGGATGAAGATGATTTCCCGATCCGCCGGCAGCGAGGCGACGACCCGATCGGCATTTGCGCTTGTGCAGCAGATGTCGCTGTGCGCCTTCACGGCGGCGGTGCTGTTGACGTAGCAGACAACCACTGCCCAGGGATGCGAGGCCTTCATGCGTTCAAGCTCCCGGACGGTAACCATGGCGGCCATGGGGCATCCGGCCTGCGGATCAGGGATGAGAACGGTCTTGCCGGGGCAGAGCAAGGCTGCAGTCTCCGCCATGAAATGAACTCCGCAGAAGACAACCACATCGGCGGTTGTCTGCGCCGCCTGCCGTGAGAGAGCGAGCGAATCGCCCGTGAAATCAGCAATGTCCTGGATTTCGTCGCGCTGGTAGTTGTGGGCCAGGATGACCGCGTTGCGCTTTCGGCGGAGTTCGTTGATTTTGTCAATCAGTTGCTGTGTCATTGTTTATCGTGCGAGCGCATGTCGTGTCCCCGCCATTCTACCAGTCGAAGGGGCCGGGTTTGCGTTTGTTGTAGCGGAGGTCGAATTCCTCCGGCGGCATTGCGTGGAAATGCGCTGCCTCGGCAATACCGACCAGGACGCTGATTCCGGCGAAGGGCAGCGCTGCTATGTAGACAATCCCCCAGCCCCACATGCCGAGGTAGAACTTGTGCGCGCCGATTCCGCCAAGTATCAGCGAGAGGAGAACAGTAAGATTCCTGGACCGGGAACGCGCGGCGACGGACGGGGAAGGGGCGCGGCAGACCGGGCATTCGGTCCGTTCCGGCAGGGAGACGGCTCCGCATTTCGGACAGAAACCGACGTTTGCCCGATTCGCACGATTATTGACTTGTCCTGCGCCTGATTCCACGGACACCGATCACGCTCCTCGAATGAGAAATTTTCCGCCTGACGCAAGACTCCGCGCCGCAGCGATTTTTCTTATGAAGCATTGTAATGCCGTCGCGTCGTCGGGCAAGGAGAAACAGGGCAGGTAAACCGCCTGCACAGCAATTCGCGCTCATCGGCGCAACAATACGCGAGAAGACTTTGGCCTTGACCGCCGCAACCATTCGGGTACAAGGTGAATCGAGAGTTGTGCCCGTGTCTTCGCAAGAACCGGGGCGATCAGGTGGCAAGCGCATTACGGCGGGCAGTCCCTTCCCGGGCAGGAGCAAATAAAAACATGACAAATGGAACCAAAACCAAGGTGGCCCTCATAGGCGCCGGCGGAATGGCGAACACTGTTCATTACCCGTCGCTTGCAGAATTCGATGACGTCGAGCTTGTCGCCCTGTGCGACCTTGTCCCGGATAAATTGAAGAAAACGGCCGACAAATTCGGCGTTCGCCGGACCTACACGGATTACATGGAGATGCTGCGCAAAGAGGAATTCTCAGCCGTCTACATCCTCATGCCGCCGCATCACCTTTTCGATCTTGTGATCAATTGCGTCAGGGCGGGGAAGAATGTTTTCATCGAGAAACCTCCGGCGATCACGACCTTCCAGGTGGAGGCCTTCGTGCGCGAGGCGGAGGCGGCCGGCGTGCTAGGGATGGTGGGATTCAACAGACGTTACATTCCGATGATGACCTATGCGCGGGAGAAGATTCTGAAAGCGACGCGCATCACGCAGGTCGTCAGCACGTTCTATAAAAACAGTCCGGCGGTCTACTACAACGGTGCGATTGACCTCATCGGTTGCGACTCGATACACGCGGTTGACGCGCTGCGATGGATGGCGGGCAGCGAGCCGAGGGACGTCGCAACCGTGAGGGGGCAATACGATGACTGTGTGCCGAACGCATGGAATGCAATTGTGAGATTCGAGAACGGCGCGACGGGAATCCTGCTGACGAACTGGAAGACTGGCGGGCGCGTCCACACGTTCGAGATGCACGGCCCGGGGGCGAGCGCGTTCCTTGACCCGGACACAACCGGAAAGCTCATTATAAACGATCAGCCCGAAGACCTGGAGACAACCGCCGTCACTGGAAGCAAGGACCGGCACAAGTTCTACGGCTTCTGGCATCAGTCGCGGCACTTCATTGACTGCGTGAAGGAGAACCGGGAGCCATGTAGCAGCTTCCAGGACGCTCTGAAGACCATGCGGCTTGTGGACAGGCTGCGCAACACGGACATCGGCGAATAATGGGGGGATACAAATGAGCGGCGCTGGAAACATGCCATGAAGCCTGGACAGGCCCGGATAATCGAGGCAAGCGTTGACTTCACCGAGGAGGCGCTCCGAACGCCGCTGATAATCAGCTCCGGCGAGATTACGAAGGTGACTCTGGCGACGGCGCGCGTCGTCGTGGAATGCGGGGGGGGGATAGGAGCGGAGGGGCTGGGAGCGATCTACCTGAGCGATCTCTGGGCATGGCCGTCGCAGTCTGTTGATCACGCGCGGCGCGACGCGGCAATGCGCGACCTGTGCCGCAGAATGGCGTCGGAACTGCCCGAGATGGGGCGCGAGCCGCGACACCCGCTCCGGCACGGAATGGAAATGGAAAGAGCGGCGGACGCATGGGCCGCGCAGGCCTCCCGCGAGTTCGCGCTCCCTGAGCGCATACCACGGTTGGCCTCGCTGGTCTGCCTTTCAATCTTCGACGCCGCCGTTCACGACGCCTTCGGAAGGGCGCTGGGGATTTCGTCATATGACGCGCTTCTGCCCGAGTTTCTGGACGGGGACCTCTCCGAGTATTTCGGAAAGATCGGCAAAGGCAGGCATTTGTCGGAATTCATCCGGCGCGAAGCGAAGACGAAACTCGACGCATGGATCATCGTCGGCAAAAAGGACGCGTTACATGCGGAGGAGGCCGATCCTGACGCGCCCCGCGACGGGATCCCTAACTCGGTTGAGGAATGGATTCGCGCGCGGGGAATTTTCTGCCTGAAGCTGAAACTCGCGGGAAAGGACAACGCGGCGGACGTCGAGCGGACTGTTGCCGCCTATCGCGCGGCGCGGGAAATTCATGACGATATGCGGACCGGAGCGCAGGTGAGGTTGAGCATTGACACGAACGAGGGGAATCCGTCGCCGGAGTCGGTCGTTGATTACCTCGACAGGCTGGATGCCCTCGATCGGCAGGCCTACAACGCGCTTGCCTACATCGAGCAGCCGACGGAGCGTGACCTGAACGCGCATTGCTTCGACATGCGGGCGATATCCTCGCGCAAGCCGGTACTTGTTGACGAGGGGATTGAAAGCCTTGACGCGCTGTACCGCGCGCGTGAGCTTGGCTGGACGGGGCTTGCGCTGAAGACGTGCAAGGGACACTCCACCGCGCTCCTTTGCGTCGCCTACGCGCACCTTCACGGGATGCCCTACACGCTTCAGGACCTGACCAATCCCGGGATATCCGCGCTGCATGCAGCCGGTTTCGCGTCGCGCGTCGAGACGCTCAACGGAGCGGAGTTGAATTCCCCACAGTTCACGCCGAGAGCCAACGAATCCTGCCTTCCCAGTCACCGGCCGCTGTTCATTGTCGAAAGCGGACGCCACGACGCATCCAGTGTTGGAGGGCCGGGTCTCGGATATGGAGACTGACGCGGGGCCGCCAAATACCTGAGAAGACATCTTCGCAATACCCGCCGGGAGAAACAGGTGCATCGCAATTACTGGGTTCTGCTTGCCGTGTCGGTCCTGATCGGGCTGTCAACCGGCATATATGATTTCGTGTTACCGCTGTTTCTGGACAGCTCGCGGTTCAGCAGCGTCCAGCAGGGCGTCATCTTCGGCGTTTCCGCCGGAATGGCCTTCCTGACGCGCATCCTGATCGGGCGATGGAGCGACAGGCGAGGGCGCAAAGCGTCATACGTGGTCTCGACCGGCCTGACCGCCGCGACCACGCTGACGATGCCGTTTGCCATCGCATTCCTTCCGCAATTGATGCTCAAATGCGCCCACGAAACAATCCAGAGCGTCCGCAACTCGATTCACCCGACGCTGCTTTACGAAAGCGCGAGATCGAAGTTCATTGACCGCTTCGGCAAGACTGAGGGCGTGGAATTCCTGTCAAAGGCGTTCGGGACGATAATCATCGGTTACGCCTTCGCGGGCGGGATAACGATGGCGCGGGAGATAAAGAACAGCGCGGGGGCTTCGGGGGATGAGGCGTTGGCCGCGGCGCAGGCGAATTTCTTCCCGGCGCTGTTGATTGCGGCGGGCCTGTTCATGGTCTCGGCATTGATCCTGTGGCGAATGCTGATCGAGACTGCGCCGGCGGCGTCCGCATCCAAGGGCGGCTCGGACTTCAGCGATCTTTTCGGGGGCAGGCTACATCCCCGAATCCTTCTCATGGCGGCGGGCATGTTCGTGTTCTCGGTCGGCATCTCCGTGTCGCACTGCCACGTGATGACGCTTTTTTTCCTGGACCGTTTCCACCTCAGCCCTTCGGGACTTGCGTGGGTCATGGCGCTGCACCGAATAACGCGCGGCGTGCCCGCGCTCTTCGTCGGGCAGGTAATAAGAGGTAAGATCGAGGAGCACCAGCGGGCGGTCTATCTTTTCTTCATCGCCGTGCAGGGGGTGACGATAATCCTTACGGGCTGGTGCGGCGCGATGCTCGTGTCGGTCTTCTTCTGGCTGCTGCACGACTTCACGGGGGCGGGCGTGTGGAGTTCGATTCAGTCGCGCCTGCTGCAGCACTACGCGCGGGATGAGGCGCGGGCGACGGACGTGAGCATCGCGCAGAGCATCGGCTCAATCGGCTCAGTTTTCGGGCCATTCATCGGCGGGGCGCTTTATACCCCGGCGTCGCTGGGCGCGCCGTTCTACGTCAGCGGGGGGCTGATAATCCTGGCCGCTGTCATCATGCTGCCACTGCTCAGGGACCGGGGATAGGCGAGCTTACTCGATCTTGATCTCCACTATCCAGGAGATAGATTTACTTGTCTGGGGCGACCAAAAAGTAAAACATTGCAGATAGATGCCTAGCGCTCATTGTCTTGCTCCTGTGATACTAAGGCTACATGCTTATTGGGCTGTGTTCTGTGATCTTCAATCTTCGTCATGCGATCTTTCCGTACAAGTATGATGGACCTACACTTCTTGTTTCCATCGTTTGGATTTTGGGACAGTTGAATCAGATCGGACTCCATGCAATCCGACGTCTTAAATGTGAAATGAGCAAGCCATCTATCGCTAGTACCAGAATTGCCAGTCCCCCCTCCCCATTCCGCTACAACACAATCGGGAAAGAAAAGGTATTTCCAGTGCCCGCAATCGCGTATACCTGTTCCATCCCAAGTATGGATTGTCCCACGACATGAACACATGTAGCGACGATTAATTGTTAAGGGTTTCCTATCGCGGCCTTTCGGTCCTTCCGTACTCATACCATCTATGTACTTCACATACTCCCCGTTTAGCCTCATAAGGTGCCAGATACGCATGCATATGTCATTCAAGAGTTTGAAGGCCGCCAGTATGACAAATACCTTTTCCACTAGATCGAAAACACAACCTGTCATTTGTTATGCTCTCCCTTACAAAAACTATTCCACATGGATCTCGGCCTTGCGGATTGCCTCAGAATCCACGCGATAGACGGCTTCCTGCCCCGGAGCGAGCCAGTGGCTGATGGTCAGACCGTCGTCGCCGCGGACGGTGTCGCAGGCGCTGTAGGCCCCGCCCTCATATTCCTTCCCGTCCCAGTTCCAGGAGAAGACCTTCACGTCCTTGCCGGGGAATTTCAGCGTCGCGTAGACGCTGCCCCTCATGCTGTTGTTGACGAGCATGACGTAGCGGCGTCCCTCAACGTCAGCGAACTCGCCGAGCAGCAGGGGGTGGTCCTTCTTGTCCGGCGAGAGGACGGAGACAAGCTCGTTCGGCGTGAAAACCTTGCCGCCGCCGATTTCCTCCGGGTGGAAGTTCACACGCGTCGGGGCGATTTTCAGGAAGAGGCCGCCGTAGTGGCGGTGGAAATCCTTCTGGAAACGTCTTATGTCGTAATACGTCTCCGTGCGGTCCCAGTTCTCGTCAACGGGGGAGAGGCGGTAGTTCGCGTGGGGCTGGCGCATGTAGTAGAAGAACCAGAGGATGCCGCTCGCGCCGGAGCAGACGGTCGTGTTGAACTGCCAGCGAAGCTCGTCGTAGTTCGGGCAGCGGTAGCGGAAGTGGCCGACTGAGAGGGTCGTGTTCCAGAACGGGACACCGTTGCGCTGCGCGGCCTCGCGGTAAAGGCGCAGGTTGCGGTAGTAATCCTTCCAACCGTCCACGCCTGGGTTCATCTGCGCGTAGCAGTCGTAGCTGATGAGATCGGCGTTGCTCTTTTTGACGAACTCGTCGAGGTAGGCGGGCCAGCCCGGCGTTCCGGCGCGCAGTTCGATGCCGGGGAAGTGCGGGAGCAGATTGGCGAAGGGATGCAGCTTCGGCGCGATCTCCTTCTGTACGCGGTAACACTCGAAGAACGCCTCCTTCATGTCAGCGTCCGGCTCGTCGCCGACGTGGAGGCCGAAGAGGGCGGGGTGATCGCCGAATTGCGCGACGGCCTTGCGGATGCCGTCGGCGTAGTCCGGCGGGATCAGTCCGCCATCGCCGCCGGGACCTTTGCGGGCGTATCCGCGGGGATCGCCGAGGATGAGCTTCATACCGCGCGCCTGCGCCCAGTCGAGCATCTTGCGCATGTGGGCGACGTGTTCGGGGTTATTGGGATCGTAGCCGGGACTCTGCGGGACGGTGAAGCCGGCGTCCGCCCATTCCTCGACCTCGGCCTCGTCCATATATTTCATGTGCTGGCCGAGATTGGTGTAGCTCCAGAAGCTGACGGGGTAGCGCGCCATGCCGAAGGAGGCGTTTTTTTCGATGATCCTGCGAAGGTTCTCGGGAAGCTCGCCCGCCTTTGCCAATGACGCGGCCAGCACTATCAGGCCTGTTCCAGCGATTGCGTGTCCGATTCTGTTCATTGTGATCTCCTGAATGCGCCTGCATGTGCAACCGGCATGGGCCGGTCGCTCATCCTACGACAGGTTCACGTTTATTCGTCGCCATCCCAGTACGGCTGGACCTCGACGAAATTGCAGATGACTTCCTGCCCCGCCGGGCCGCCGGATTTGCCGTCCGGCGTCCAATCGGAGATTGTCAGCGTCGCCTTCTCGCTCTTCGCGCGGAAGATTATCAAGTGGTAGTTGAACCAGAAATTGTTGCTCGCGTCGAAACGGTCAAGGCCGTGGGAGTAGTTATTCGCGACGATTGACGTGAAGCTGCGGTCCGCGAGAATCTCGCCGTCGCCGGGGATCAGCGATATGCCGTGGCTCTTCTTCTCGGACTTGCCGCTTGCAAGCTCGCCATAGTCGCCCGTTATCATCTTGGCTGAGTAGAGCTTCCCCGGGACGAGATTTGCCAACTCCTGCCGGACGACGTTGGGCTTCGCGGCGGAGCGTTTCATCCAGAGGAATGTGTCGCCCTGCGTGGTGCGCGGGTAGCGCCCCTGGAGCCAACTGTAGCCCTTCCTGCTTTTCGCCGCAATGCTTCCGTCCTCCGCGGCCTCCAGCGCCCAATTCTTCAGACCATCCGCAAAGTCGGCATTGCGCAGATGCCCCGGCAGGTACGAGTAGCCGAGGCGCGCCGAGAGCATTTCGGTATTACCCTCTATGCCGTAGTGGCGATAAAGCCGCGCGGCCCAGCGGACGGTCTCCTCGTCCACGTAGCCGCATGTGTATTCCATCAGGCCGTAGAGGCCCTTGAAGGACGGATCGGTCGCAAGGGCGTGAAACTGCATGTCCATCCAGACCTTGTAGTCAACGCCCGGATTTATGTTGAGGCTTTCGGTGATGGTCATATAACCGAGGCAGACGATAAGGTTGTTGGCGCAGCCGGGATGCTTGCGCAGCAGTTTCTTCATTGGGAGTTTCACTTCAAAGCCGAGTTTTGCGCGGGCGGAGGCCTCTCCGGGCGGCTCCTGGAGATAGATTTCCCAGGCGAAGCGTTGCCCGGTCTCGGCGACGGTCTTCACGAATTCCGCGCAGTTGTGCGCGCCGAACTCGTAGGGGTAGAAACATTTCCCCTTGAACCGCTCGTCGCCGTGGAGCATGCGCATTGACTCGATGGTCGTCTTCAGCTTCTCTTCGTCTCCGCCGAACTCATCGAGTATTACGCCATCATACTCATTGTCGGTCAGGCCGTCGCTTTTGGTGTAGTAATCGAACGCCTGTTGCGTGTTCCAGTTCTCGAAATATGGTTTGGCGTGATACTCGACGATCCAGCGCCCGCCCCGCTCCCGCCACTCGGCGGCCTGCTGCTTTTGCGCGTCGCCGCCGCTGCCTACGATCGTGTTGACGTGATCGAGAACATTGGCGTTCATGAAATCCCAGTCATAGGGGCCGTATTCGCGCACGTGCGGGTCGTATTGATACTTGCAGAATATCAGCTCCGGCACGGCTTTGACGGTCACTCGTTGTATTACCGCTCCGGCGACTGACGACAGCGACAGCGCGTAATCACCGGGCGCGAGATGAATCATGGCTTCTCTGTCCGGTTTTCCCTGAACGATCCGCAGCGCGATCTCCCGGGATTCTGCGCCGCTTATTCGGGCAGCGACATCGTCCCCGGTTGTCGCGGAGAAGAAGACCCATCCATCCCGCGGATTGCTGAAAGCGATCTCGGCTGGGCATCGGACGTTCTCTGCTTCGGCCAGCAGCGTGGCCAGGTTGTTCAGAACCTTCATCTCCCCCGTCCTCCTGTCCGGCGCGGCTGGTTCAATTGGAACAGATTCCTGCCGTGTTTGCGGGCCGGTTCCGGCGCATCCGGACGCAATGGCAGCCAGCGACGCCAGCGCAATGAAAGCCGCGATAGTTTTCATCTTTCAACGCTCCTGTAGGAGTTTCCGAACGTCCGCCCACAACAGATACCCGATCCGCTCCCGGGCAAACCTCTCCGCCTCGTCCGGGGGGAGGTGATGGAGGGCGCGGACGGCTTCTGCGCGCGATGGGCGTTCCAGCGGAGAATCCGAAATCAACAGGATGGCGAAGTTCCTCTGCCCGGCGTTCTCCCGCGCGACGTCGAGGTCGCGGAAAATCTCGCATCTTCCAGGGTACCATTCTCCCGCGTCGCCGGGCGGTTTGTCCAGCGCGCCGAGAATGAAAAGCAGGAGAGAGTCGGTCTCGACGGCGCAGTGGATCGTTGCCGGCCCCTCGTATGCCCACCATTTTCCTTCGCAATCGCAGGTTTCCCCCCGGTCAATCGCGGCTGCGGCCTCGGCCTTTCGGGCGCGCCAGGGCGTGGGACCGAAATCGCCGATGTGCTCCTCGCGGGCAAGCTGAATCTCCGGCGCAAAGCGACGCATCCCGTCGTCCGGCCACGTCAGCCTGCCGGGGTGAAGCGCGAGCCATCGGAGAAATCCGGCAGGGGGGGGATACTTCCTCAGGAATGCGTCTTCAGGTTTCGTAATGATCGCTCCGGAAGTCTCGTAGGAAACCGAACCGGGCGCGCTCTGCGGCGACAGCAATGCCGGCAGCCACATGCGGCCCGCCGGGTCGCGCCGAAAGAGTTCGCCGAATATCGGCTTCATGCGCTGTTCGAATGCGACGTCGCTTTTCATCCCGGCAAATCCCGCATACTATCTATTTCGTTCTTGTGAAACGCATGCAGTCCGTCTCCGTCCAGTCAATCGCAGCCCTGCCGCCCGCGACCTTGCTTTCCGGTCCGGCCAGGCCCTGTGCGTTCACGACGGCGAACGTCCACGCGCCTTCCGGCAGTTCCACCACGAACCGACCGTCGCATTTTGCGATTTCTTTCTCGTCGTTCGCGCGTTTTATCTCGATGCGTCCGTCCGATGCCGTCAGGCTGAACGCGACGTCGGCGCGGCGGATGCGATCAATCCTCAATTCCGGCCATTCGCGCGGCAGGCGCGGGTTTACGCGGATTCCGTCCCCCGTCGGCTCGACGCCCATGAACCCGTACAGCATGACCTGCGGGACGAGCGCGCTCTCGAAGAACTCGCAGTCGAGTCCAAGCCCGCCCGCCGTGCCGCCGCCCTGCAACGATCCCTCGCGGCTTCCGTCGTAATACTTCCTATAGCTGCCTGCGGCCTGCGCGTCCTCGAACCACTTCAGAATCTCACGCAGCCTCGCCCAAGCGTCATCCGGGCCGAGCGTTCCAATCCGCGCCATAAGGTCGTGATACGAGAAGCCGAGCACCGCGCCGCCGTCCTGAATCTGCCCTCCCCAGGGGATGCCCTCCGGATTGGACCACGCCCAGAAGTAATACTCCTCGTTGCGGCGGGTCGTGGCGCGCGGGGCGAAGCGCCAGTGATAGATTTCGTCGCCGGTCGCCGTGTCGCCCGCGACCGTCCGCGCGCCGGACATCCAATCCATGATCTGCTTCGCGTGTTCAGCGGTAGCAAAATCGTAGTAGATCGCTTCAAGATTCAGGAACGTGAACCCGAAGTCGGGCTTTTTCCCTTCCGCGTCAACCGCGGCCGCGAAGCGCCCGGTCTCCCCATTCCAGAAGAGTCGGTTGCCCTCGGCCTTTACCTCCGCGGCGTGACTTCGCAGGAAGGCCGGGTCGAAAGCGTGAACTCCCCGCGGAACGTTCCACTCCGGATGCCGGATTATCTCCTCCTCAAGGCGGGCGAGGGATTGTAATGCGTCGTAATACTGAATCGTCGCGTAAGCGTCGGCGTTGCCGAACGGCAGAAGGTCCCAGTAGTTGTTTCCGATGCCGCGCCCGCAGAATATCTTCTTTTTATCGCCTTCACGGTTCAGCCCGCTGCGCCCGTCGTGCCCGATCCAGGTTGTTACTACGACCTTTTTCGCAAGCGCGCCATGCTCGGTCATCATGTAGCGCATCGCCGTGCGCGCGCGATTGATCTCGCGGCGGAGAAATTCCACGTCGCCAGTCCACCAGAAGTAGTTTGCGCAGCCGCGCGCGAAGTTCGGGTTGTTGATGTTGTGCCGCGTGTCGTACTGCGTGAAGAAGGCCTGAACGACGATCTCTCCCTCCCCCCTCCGATTGCCGAGTCCGATCCGCAACTGCGAAATCGCGCCCTTCCATTCCGGATGGCGATGCGCGGGCACCATCGTGTAGACGACGCGGTCGCTGTCCACCCCGGAAAGCTTCGCATCGCGCTTCGGGAGATACATCTCTCCGGACGGCAACTGGCTGTCGCCGAGATCAAAGAACATTCGGCGGTCGGCGCTGAATTCCGGATTCTCCGGAGTCGTCCACTCGACGTACGGTCGCGCATCCCCAAGCCCGGAGGCCATCCAGCGCAGTTGAAGGAATGGAGCCTGGAAAGTGTCGAACTCCCACGCGGGCGGGGTCATCGTCGCGTCCGGCCCGGTCAGCCTGACGCGCCAACCGTATTCCTCAATGCCGGCGGACTCCGCGCCGTCCAGCGTCCAGCCTTCCCCGTGGCAAAGCTCCTTCGGGCGCCAGCCCTCGCCGACCATGTCCTTGAAGGAGAAGAACCAGCAGCACCCGCTGTCGCCCTGCGTAACGAAGGGGAAGGGCCAGCCGAGCTGGTGGGCGATGGAGTGATGCTGATGCGTGGCGACGTAGCCCTCGCCGTCCATGATGCGGGAGGTCAGCACGGCGCGCCAGCCCTGCCGTATCCGGTTGGAGTGGTCGTCAGTCGCGACGGCGGGCCAGAGCGAGGCGTCGGTGAGCCATTCGTCCCAGAGCGTGGACTTGGGTCCCGAACCGGGGTAGTGGAGCCAGTAGAGGCTCCGCATGGTCCGCATCTCGCGCTCGAAGCCGGGAACGGCGAAACGGGGAAAGTCATCCGGAATGTTCATGGCGTCCTGTCCTGAAACGGAGAGTGACATTGAAGCAAATATCAACGCTGCGCATGAAAATTTCATCGGGTCCTTCCATCATGATTCAGAGCATCCTGACGTGGCTTTCGCAATGCTAAGGCAACACGTCTGAGGCATCGCGTTTCATCGCCGACGGATGCTGTTTGCGCGTTCAATGAGGGACGTATTACTGCGTTCGTACGAATCACCAGCGAACCTGAAATGACACGACACCCTTTTCACCTGCCTTCCATTCGATCCAGCCGTTCTTCAGCGTCAGGGTCTGCCTGCCGAGAACCGCGCCATTACGGTCGAGACTCGTCAATTCAACCTGCGCTGGTGATTCGCCGGTCAGAGCCGGAAGGTCAATCCTGACGATGAACTCCTCTTCGCGCGGGGCGGGAATGATTATCAGGCCAACGCCGTCCTTGGCGCCGGATTCGCTTCGGCGTTTGATGATGACGCAGCCGTTGGTTTGAACCTTGCCGAAGTCGGCGACCTCCCGCTCCACGTTCATGCGCTTGAGGTATCCGGCAAGGATGGACTCCGTCGCGTTCTCCGCCGGGGCGGGCGGCTCATATGAAACTTTTCCGTCTTTGACCACGATGGTTCCCAGCATCGCGCGCCCGTCCGCGTCCTCCCCCACGCCCTCGCTGCGCAGCCTTCCGATTGCCGGCTCGTGCAGTCCGGCCTTGATGTCGTAACGCCCGTCAGGCGTCCCTTTCGGCAACTCGACGACATGAGGTCCGTCGCTGACTTCCACCTCCGGTTTCCATTCCAGGGTCGGCGTCGCGGGATGATGATCGTTCTGAAAGACAATCTGCTCGGGTCCGGACGAGCGGTCGTTCGTGAAGTGGACGTAGACGCACCAGTTCCGGGCCATGCCGCTCTTCGGCAGCCAGCGATAGGTGATCTCGAACCTGCGCGGGCCGGCGGGACGGACTTCAGGGGGGAGGGGTTGGATTCTGACCGCGTGATTGAACGGGTTCACTATCCACGTCCGCGCGTCGGCGTAGATCGTCCCGTCGGCCTCTGCGTAGTCGCCGATGACGCGCGATCCGTCCGCGGTCGGGAGGTATTTCGTCGCCGCGTCCAGCCCCGCACCCTTTGCCATCCAGCCGAAGGCAGGAAGCGTTTCGCCTTCGATGCTCCATTCATCTTCGGTCCGGTTCACGAGGACGGTCATTCCGCTGTCGTAGGCAATCTTAACCCGATCCGTCTGTCCGGCGGGGAGGGCCTCATCCGCCGTTGCAAGCTTTCCAGCGACGTCATAGAGGATTGAGGTTGCCTGCGCGGCTGCGCATCGTTTCTGAATCGGGGTTACGAGGTAATATTCGCGTATGACGTACGGGGCGCGTTTGAGAAATTGGTTTGCGACAAATCCGGCGTGGCCATAGGCGAGCTCGGTGGCGCGATACTTGTCCAGTTGCTCCGGCGTCGGCGTCCTGTCGTGCCAGCCGGACGAATAGCCGGAGTTGAGCCAGCGCTCGAGATATCCGACTCCGTGGTTGACCATCTGGGGATGAATCTTGAGCAGGTCGAAATCCGGCAAAAGAGGCGCGGCCTCACCTCCGAGAATCTGCGCCTCGACGCCGTCGCAGAGTCCGGCCCAGAAGAAGTGGCGATGCCCCTCGCCGAAAAGCGGCCCATCATGGGTTTTACGCTCGAATTCGTAAAGCTCCGCGTAACGCTCAAGGTTGGTGATGAACATGCCGGCGCCCGGCGCGGCGGCGTCCGCGTCAACGCGGAACCACGGGTCAACGCACGGATGCACGTCGAGATAAGACGCGTTTGTGCCGTAGCGCCTGTGAACCTCCGGCGATTCCAGCTTCGCGTATTTCAGGCACTCGGTCGTCTTCATGAAATAACTCTGAACCTGAACCGCGCCGTTGAACCATGCCGCGAACCATTTTCCGTCCGGCTGGAGGGCGAGGTCCTTCTCGTTCCAGTAGTCCGAATTCGGATAGAAGTCCACGTAGTTCTCATGAAGGGACGTGCGATACCCAAGTCCAACGGTAGTGGACACGAAGCGGCGCATGTCGTCTTCCGTGCCCAGGTTCGGGTCCGCCGGGACGTGGTTTGGCAGGGCGTTATCGTAGCCGCTTCGCTGCCAGACGTGCTTTATGATCGCGGCGTCGCGAACGCCGTAAGATGCCAACTCCTCGAACCAGTCGGCGTCCTCGGCGTACCTCCCCCCCCAGACGTCGAACATGATCCGCCCGGCAAGGTCTTCGATGAAGGGAGATTTCTGGAACGGGATGTTGGGCAGGACCTCGGCCAGTTGAGGCGAGAAGGTCAGGTATGCGCATTGATCCAGCGGGTTGAGCGAGCCGTCCGTCTTTGGCGCGTAGATGGCCGTGTCTTCGGAATGACTCGTTGCGTTCGATTTCGTCCAGTCGAGAATCAGGGACGAGTATGCGCCCGAATCGGCCAGCCATGAGATCGGCGCGTACGAGAGGTACGGGATTTCCACGCGCCGGCGGATGGGGGACAGAACGGTCCCGAACGCAAACTCGGTTATCCTCGGCTCTTTCGACGAAACGCTCAGTCGCAACGATCGCCCTTCCAGTTTCGCGCTGGTGACAATGAACACCTTCTTTTTATTCACTTCATGCGTATTGACAAAATTGAAACTACCGTCATCAGCAAGCTCGAAGGCGCCGACTGCCGATTCAACCTCGCTCTCGCCTGCCCGCGCAATACCCTTTCCCGCGAACAGGGTCGGCCCGCCGCCTACGCAAGCCCGGTACGTTCCGGCAATGGAGCCGTCCGGCGCGATGATGAAAACAGTCAGGCGGTCAATCCAGACGTTGCCCGGTTTCAGGCAGTAGACCACCTCGCAATCGGGGCCTTTGTGCCTGAACACAGCGACGCCGGCCTCGTCGTTCCACGAGCATGAGGATTCGCTCTCCCACGCCGTCGAGGGGCGGCAGCCTTCCCCGCGACGATTCTGCAGGCTCTTCAGGTCAGCCGGGCGTTCCCACTCGCGCGCGATATGCGTCGCGGATGCGTCTCCGATGACGATGGTCGGATCGCCGAAGAATGAATAGTCAAAGCCCGGATTATTGTTCGGCCCGGGGCCGGTCTCGAGCGACAACTCGATATCGCTGCCGGCGTATTCGCTGAGATCGAAGGAGTGATCTTCCCATTCGCCCTTCGAGTAATACGTATTCATAAGCTCGACGGTTCTGTCGCCGCGCTTGACGCGGGCCCGGAAGTCGCTGCCGTCCGATTTTCCCTCGACGGCAATTTCCTTCCACATGGCGATTGAGAACTCCAGTCGAATCGGCTTGACATCCGGAAGGCGGAGCGGATAAGTGGCGGTCGTCGTTCCCGTGCCGTTCTTCCAGGGGCAGTGGATGAGCAGGCAGCCCTTGCCGTCCTGCCTGCCGCGCGGGGTGAAGGAGATCCCGTTCGCGTCGTAGAAATGCCCCGTCCACGACGGCGGCATCTCCCCGGCGCGCCCGTCCGTGTATCGGTATGCGACGCGGTAGATACCGAGGTCCACGAGCGGCCACCTGCCCGCGCCAGGCTCGACGCGCTCCGGCAGGCCGCCCTTTTCCGACAACGCTATCGCCCCGGCGTCGCTGAGCGCCGCACAACCTGCGGCAAGAACAAGCGCGGCTGGCGCCAGCAATCTCGCAAGGTCCATTAACCTTCTCCTCCATTATTGTGACGCGCCCGGCCAATCCGAATCGGGAAGGAAACCTGCGCGCGGAGTTCAGGCATGGAAGGCCATTCCCGCGAAGGTGACCATGCTGCCCATCTCCTCCTCGACGCTCTGCTGGTATGAAACAAGCTCCGCCTCACGCCCGCGCAGGGCGTTGAGGAGGACGTAAATCGGAGGAATGCCGCAGACGTTCAGGTCCTCGCATTCCTGGCGGGCGTGCTCCAGGAAGCCGTCCGGATCGCCCTTCCCGGCGAAGCCCAGAAGCGTCCTGTCCGCGTTCTCAACCTGCTTGAGCAGCAGGGGGCTGATCGGTATCTGCTGCCCGAAGCGGGCGCCGACGTGGCTGAGGTCGGCGCTGGCGATGATGCAGACCTTCTCCGGTCCTTCCCCAGCCCAGGAGGCGAGGGTATCGCAGAGATTGCGGATTTCCCTTCTTATCTCCCCCCCCCTCTCGCCGGCCGGATTGGTTTCCGCGTCCGTCAGCCGGGAGCAGAGGACTGGCACGATGCTGAAGTCGGCGCGTCCGCCCAGCGCGTGCTGAAGCATGAGAGCCTGGAACTCAATGGTATGCTCGTTCAGGTGGGCAAGCTCGTCTTCGAAGTAAGCGTCTTCCATCCCCCGCGCAAGGGCCTCCACGCGCCCGGCGTCCGCGCGGACCTTGCCGATGGGCGTTTCGAAATCCTTGGCGGTGAGCGACACGGGCGCGCTGCCGGAGTGGCTCGTGCCGAGGATGACGTAGGTTTCCGCTGGAGCGGCCTCCATGACGCGACGATAAGTCCGGGCATAGCACAGCCCGCCGCGCCCAAGATCAATATGGGGCGCTATAAAGCCGCGCAGCGGGCGGCCTGTTCCGCGCGACTCAGGCAGGCCGGGGCCTCCGTTCTCCGTGAAGAGCGAGTCAAGAAATTCGCGCAGCTCCGCCTCTTCCTCCGGGTAGCCGGTTCCGGCGTGGGCGGCCTCTCGCGAGGGCGATTCGCGGTAGAGCTTCTTCAGGTTTGCGACGTATTCATCGAAGCGTTCGCTTTCCAGGAAGAGCGCCTCGTCGAGCTGGCCAATCATCTCGGCGAGTTTATCGCTGGGAACAAGTTCGCCGAACTGCCGGGTGAGGGCCACCTGCATGTCGCGGACGGTGTTCTCCCCGTTCATCAGGATCAGGATGTGCAGCATGGCGGAGTGCAGGACGGCCTGCCCGGGGGCCATGTTTGTGGGATCGCGCAGGACGATCACCTGTTCCCCCTCCATTTCGCAGGGGATGACCTCCAGGGCGCGAAGTCTCGGCTTTTCGGGTATCATTCTTTGGCCTCGCTTTCAGCGGTTCAGGGAAACGCAGGCGGCATGTTACAATGCGACTGCGAACTGTGTCAAAGCCGCCGCATGATCCGGGATCGGTTTCTGAGGAATCTGGTTTGTTGGGTTCAAAGTCGCCGGACACAATCATGGCGATTTCATCCCCCGCCGGGGTCGGGGAGCGGGCGATACTGCGCCTGAGCGGTCCGCAAGCCCTGAGCGTTGCGCGGGATATGTTCGCTCCGGGCGACATTGGCAACTGCGCGCGGCTCACAAGCGGTCCCCCATCAGCCAATACTGATCCGCCTTCTCCCTCGGACTTGTTTAGCGCCCAGGATTCAGTTAATGCTGATCGCATGAATGCCTTCCTTCTCCTTGGGGAGAAGGCGGCCGCGCCGCTTGCGGCGCGCCGGATGAGGGGGGGGAGAAATTGTCCAAACGCTTCATGCGCAACTTCTTCTGAGGACGCTTCTTTCCGCCCGGACCAGGAACCGAAATTCGGAACCTACCGCGCCTATATCGGCGAACTAAGCTCGGGCGAGGACCTGCCGCCCATTCCGTGCATGTTGTTCGTCATGCGCAAGCCGCGATCGTACACGCGGGAGGACGTCGTCGAATTTCACCTCCTTTCCAGCCCCCCCCTGCTTGAAATCATCATGGAAGACGTCCTGCGCGGGCCGCGCAGAGTCAGGCTCGCGGAGCCGGGCGAATTCACGAGGCGGGCATTCCTGAACGGGCGCATTGACCTCGTCCAGGCGGAGGCGGTCATGGCGGCCATCAGCGCGCGCAACGAAGCGGAGCTTCGCCGCTCGGTCGAGTCCCTGTCCGGCGGAATTTCCCGCCGGATAAGGCAGGCGCGGGAGGCGCTGATCGAGATTCTTGCGGAGATCGAGGCCGGGCTGGACTTCTCCGATCAGGACGTCGAACCCGCATCGCTCGACGGACTGCATTCCCGAATGGAGCAACTCAAGACGGAGCTTCGCCGCCTTGCGTCGGACGGCGCGACCGACGACGCAAAGCGGAACGAACCGACGGTCGTCCTCTGCGGCCCGCCCAACGCCGGGAAATCCAGCCTCTTCAACGCGCTTGTCGGACGTGACGCGGCCATTGTGACTGACATTGCCGGAACGACGCGCGACGCGACGCATTCCGCGCTCAAACTTGACGGCGCGGAAATCCGACTCGTTGATTCCGCGGGGTTGAGTTCGTCATATGCCGCAGGACCGGACGCGGACGCCGTAGCCGGGGCGAAGCGATGGATCGCGGCGGCGGACCTGGTGGTCTTCGTCCTTGACAGGTCGCTCCCGCTGAAAGAGCCTGACTTGGAAGCCCTGCTCTCCCTCGGCGCAAGGCGCGTAATTCTGATTCTTAACAAGAGCGATCTACCGCCGGCATTCGGGCCGGAGGACGTATCCCGATTCGGCGTCGGCTTTCCAATCTTCGAGGCTTCAAGTGTGACGGGCCTCGGCCTGGACGGCGTAAGAGCGGCCATGCGCGAATGCGTGATCGGGGGGGGGGTTGACGCATCGGGATGGTCATGCGTCATGAACCTTCGCCAGCGCGAGGCCGCGCGCGGCGCGGTTGCCTCCCTGGATGACGCAATTGCGGTGGTTCGCGCCGGGGAGCCGCTGGAGTTCGCCGCTCTTGGACTCCGGGAGGCGGCGCTGCGACTGGCCTCGCTCACCGGAGAGATTTCAGCGGATAATGTTCTTGACGCGATCTTCTCACAGTTCTGCATAGGAAAGTAGTCACAAGTCTTGCGGCGTAGCCGCATGGAGGAAGGCATGAAACAATCACTCATTCCGGGAACAAGGATTTCTGCGGCCGCGCCGGCCGCGTGTCTCGCGCTGCTGCTCCTGCAGGCGTGCGGAAGCGCGCAGAAAACAGGGGGGGAGGCAGAGAAACCCCGCTTCTGCCGCGTGGAGGGCGGGCGGCTGCTTGACGGCGACGGGCGAGATCTGATCCTTCGCGGGATAAACGTCTCCGGCTCCTCGAAAGCCCCGCCCTTCCTGCCGTGGGCGAAGAAGGAGGACGTCCAACTGTTGCGCAAGTGGGGCTTCAACCACGTCCGTTACCTGATTGTCTGGGAGGCCGTCGAGCCGCAGCCGGGCGTCTATGACGACGCGTACCTGGATCAGGTCGCGGAGCGTCTCGCGTGGTGCAGGGAGGCGGGACTGAAGGTCGTGCTGGACATGCACCAGGACCTTTACGCGCGCAAATACGGCGGGGACGGCGCGCCGGAATGGGCTTGCCTTGAGGACGGCCTGCCCAACCCGACGCTCAGCACGGACATGTGGTTCGTGAACTACCTCAAACCCGTCGTCAACCGCTGCTTCGACAACTTCTGGGCGAACAAGCCCGGCCCCGGCGGCGTCGGGCTTCAGGACCGGTACGCCGCGATGTGGCAGCATGTCGCCCGGCGGTTCCGCGACGACACGAACATCGTCGGCTACGACCTGATGAACGAGCCGCACTATGGCTCCGCGATCTACAACATCATTCAGAACGGCATCGTCCTGATGAACAAGCACCTGAGCATGAAATCGAAGCTCGCGGCGCTCCAACTGGCGCAGAAGCAGAACGTGGAGGCCAATCAGGCGATTGAGATCGTCAAGGAGCTTATGCGCAAGGACGTGCTGCTGAAGCTCTTCGACGAGGGGAATCCCATCCCGCAGGGCTTCGAGAAGAAACATCTCCAGCCCTTCACCGACAGGATCGCCCAGGCGATACGCGAGGTTGACGCGAATCACGTCATCTTCTTCGAGCCGGCCGCGGGGCCGACCTCCAGCACGCGATTCACAACGGGGATGGACGTCCCGAAGGATAAAGCCGGACAGCCGATGAGCAACGTCGTCTTCGCGCCGCACCATTACGATTTCGCGGCGGACCTTGGCAGCGCCGAGGTCTACGGAGGGCCGGAGTTCGTGAAGCGCCAGATCGGGCGCGCCATCCAGTCAGCCGAGCGCATGGGCGTTCCGGTCTGGTTCGGCGAGTGGGGTTACTGGACCGGCCCCGCAAACGCCCCGCAAATGACCAGCGACACGCTTGACGCCTTCGACCATTACATGTGCGGCTGGGCTTACTGGGAATACAGCGAGTGGGTGAAGACCTCGTTCGTGCCGGGCATCTGCGGACGGCCCTACCCCGAAGCGGTCGCGGGAAGACCGACGCGGATTTCATGCTCGGAAAAGGAATTCGCCCTGGAGTTCGAGTCGCTGCCCGGCGGCGGGGAGACCGTCATCTGGGTCCCGCCGGAGAGGAGGATTGACGTTGTCATCACGCTGTCTGGCGGCGGGAAGGCGGAATGGGCGAGGACCGGGAGCGGACACGTGAAGGCGATATGCACGGCAGGCGGGGGGAAATGTTCCGTGGTGATTCGGATGCAATAACCCGCCGGACGGTTGCGAATCTGGAAACGCTGTCCGAGCCTCCGCGTTGGCCAGCTTCCGAAAAAACCTGCCGTTACGCTTCGCCGCCGCTTTCGACGATGGCGATCTCCTCGTCCGTCAGGTCATAAAGTTCGTAGACGAGGCGGTCTATTTCGGCGTCGGTGGAGTCAATCTGTCGCTGGATTATTTGTTTTTCAGTAATCGATCTTGTGACTGCGTATTGCTTGTATGTGTTAATGAGTAAACCGACCAGTGCCTCCATTTTATTACGTTTTGCCAAGTCCCTTTTCTTATCCGGGGAGATGCACCTGTAAGGCAATGCAAGACAGTCGCGAATTGTAACTTGAGGGAAATCATCTTTTGCGGCCTGGCTCACCTGAGCAAGGTACAATCTCGAGATCAGTTTAGAATTCAGGAGGCCAAGCACGTAGGCGAGAGACTCGCGCCCTTTCGGTTTAATTACATATAGGTTCTTATTAGTAATGACAGTTTCGTCTATTGGGGCGGCCATCATGCGCTGCTGTCTGTTAACGAGCCGGCGCAGCAGCAAGCGTGGTCCTTGGAACCAATGCAACTCCTTGGGACATTCCTGCATATTTTCTCCGAACTCAATCCAGCGCGGGGCATTGAAGTTGATCCGGTATCTGTATACATCACCTTCGAAATACGGATGTGAATGATCAGATATTCGCTTCTCAGTTAAAAGCGAACTGTCGAATAATACCCCCCTTACCATTGAAACTGCATCTCCAAAGCGATTTGGAATATTCTGTCGCATGTGGCACAGCAGGCTCAGGATACCAGGATTGAGAACGAATTTTCTGTTTTCATGACCCTCCCAATATGCTTGCTTGATATTACTGTCTTTGAAAACCTCCTGGTCTATTAATGTAAGCGCCCCTCTCTTGGGATACTCATGGACGTTGACTTCATGGTTCTTTTCCGGTTGCAACTTCCGTGTTGTCAACAGCACCGTGTCAATATAGGCATCCTTGAATACATCGAATGGCAAAAGGATTACGCTTTCAATAGTGAAGCCAAGGATAAATTCTCGAAGGCTTGTATAGGCCGGACCACCAAGCCAGGCTGATGGAATGATGTACCCAAACCGCCCGCGCTTCCTCAATCGCCCATGTGCCGCCTCCACAAACGCTACATAATAATCTGGAAACGCGCGCATGAGGTTGTACTTGCTCTCCAGATAATCGAGTCTTTCCGGCGAAATGTTCGACCCGTATGGCGGATTTCCGATCACGCAGTCGAAGCCGCCGTCCTTAAACGCGCCGGGGAACTCGCGTTTCCAGTCAAATGGATTGACTCGTTTCATTTCCCCAAGATCGAGGTTTAATTTTCCATGGAAATAATCCGGCCCGATGAGGGAATTGCCGCACTTGATGTTATCCGACAGATTGGGCAGGGCGCGGTTGTGGAACAGTTCCAGTTGTCTCGATATCGAAACGTCGCTCTCGCCCTCCAATGCCTTGAGCAGCAGGGAGAGTTTTGATACCTCGACGGCCTGCGGATCTATGTCAACGCCAAAAATGTGAGTGGTCAGAATGCGTTTCTTTTCCTCGATAGTGAGCCGCCACTGCCCGTTCCGCGGATCTTTATAGACGGCGCTTACATGCCGCTCCGGCTTATGCTCGACGTACCATTTCAGGCAGTGGTCAAGGAGAAGCTGGTACGCGCCTAACAGGAGCGACCCGCTCCCGCAGGCCATATCAAGAACCCGGAAGGTCGCCTTGCCTCTCCCGCCTGCCAGTTGAGCGGGGCTACAGCCCTCGATCTGCCGCCCCACTGTCTGCTTCACGATGTAATCAACAATATATGACGGCGTGTAGTAGACGCCGCCAGCTTTGCGGACTTCCGGCTTTTCCTCAACCTTGGCCCTATGGCCCTCTGTCAGACGGATGACCTTGCCAAGAAACCTCTCATAAACCGTGCCGAGTATCTCGACCGGCATCACGCCGAAATGGTAGGGCGAGCCGTGGATGAAATAAAGGCTTTCAAGAATCAGCTTGAACACCTTGTCGTCAACAACAAGCGTCGGTGTTATGCGATCCGGCGCTTCAGAGATTCCGTCCTCCCTGCGGAAATGAAACAGGCCGGAGTTGTACCTGTCATCTGCCTTGCGGCAAAGAATCTTCATGAAGCGGCTGTATATGTCCGGCTGTTCGCAGAGCTTCAAGAGTTGTTCATATGGCTCGATCCCCCGGTCTTCGGCCATGCGCAAAAACACGACCCGGTCAATCGTTCGGTGAACGGCTGTATTAAGATCGTCGGAAGAAATATCAGGATTCCTGAGCGCAATGTGACGGGCCAGTTCATCGCGCCAGCGTTCAAGTTCCTTGAGGAATTCCTCATCAACTTCAGAAGTGCCGCGCTTCCGCTTGGAGGTTGCGAGTTGATCGAAAGCGCCCGACCAGACAGCTTCTTTTGAAAGAACATTCCACAGTTCTTGCCAGCGTTCGGGATATTCTTCGAAATGGAAGAACATTATCCGCGCCCGGCTTGCCTTGTCCTTGGGCTTTGGTGGAATCGTGCAGTCGTAGACCGCTAGTTGATCGAAATTCGTCAGGACTGACACTGCTAGCTTTCCGTTCCAACCGTATCTTCTCACTTGGTAGGCCGGTTCAGGAGTTGCTTCAATGTCTATGCTGCACTTCTTGGCTTCTGCGTAGAACTTACGCGACTCCCCGACGCGAAATGTGTAGTCCGGCGCCTTGTGATGACCTTCTACGTCGAGACTGTCCTCGGTGACGACGTCCCGATACTGCGGGGCGACCATGGCAGCGTTGCCCACATCCCAGCCAAGCGCCTCGAACAGCGGATCAATAAGGTTCAGGCGAACATGCGCCTCCTTGACGCCCGGCTCCAGAAACTTTTCCCGATTAGTCGAATAATACTGGCAGAGCTTCTCTATCGCCTCCCTGCCCTGCTCAAACGTCTTGCCCATCTGCGGCTCTCCATCTCGCGATCTTGGATACTGACTCCGGGCTGCATCCGGGAACGCCGGATCGTCGGACACGGTCCGGCGACCTCTCCTGCTTCGCGCGATATCTTAATCAATAACGCCTGCGGCTTCAATGCAAGGATAATCACTATTGACGGTCGCCTAAACGTATCCGGCGCAAAAGGCGCGTTTGTTGCGGCGCGGTTCTGCGCCCGCGCAATTCTGCGCGCGTACAGTCGTCCCGGTCGTATTACGCGAATACACTGCCTTCCCCCGCGCCGCGTAGCGGGGGAAGGGGGACCAACCGAAGGTTGGTGGAAGGGGGCAGGAAATGACTGTGGCAGCCATTACCCTCTTCCGTTCTCCGAAGGAAAGTTTGCGCTTTACGCATACCCCGACTGCTGGAAACTGTGCAGTCGAGACGCCTGCGCCACCATTTGCGCCCGTAAGCGATCCGCCACGTCCGCTCATTCCTTTATCTTGACGCCGACGTCGGGCCATTCCGTCTTTCCGGGTGCGCCGCCGGCCTTCTTTGGCGGGGCGGACCGCTTGACGATGTCCCCGCCGTCGTCGGCTTCGTTGGTCCCTACCGAATAAACGGCAAGCAAGCCGTCCTTGCGCTGAACTATGAACTCCTTGTCGCTGTACGGGTCCAGAGGCAACGCCGCGAGGTATTCCGGGACGAGAGCCTTCTGTTCCTTCGCCCAGTCGCCCTTTTCAAGCTTGTAAGTTTTCATCGCGACGGCGATGCGCATGGCCTGAATCTCGCACTCGTGGGACATGGTTGACTCGCGCCACCTTGACAATGCGGGCAGCAGCATTTTGGCCAGGAAATCGGCGATTTTGTTGCGCTCGAAGCCGTCTTCCATCACCTTCACCTGCTCAAGGCTGTCCTTCCAGCTCTTGTGGCAGAGGGGCATGTCCATTATCTCGACCATCCGCCCGCTGTGGCGGATGTAGTTAATGGTCGCCCGGCGCCAGACAGGTCTGCCCAGGTAACCTACGATGTTCGTGTACCAAGGCGCCCGCTTCGCCCACATCGCGTTATATAGCTCCGCCGCATTCTTGCCCCGGGAAAGCTGCAGACCGATGTCCACGCCGAACGCCCTTTCAAGGCGCATGGCGTCGCCCATCGCGACCGCCTTCCCGCTCGGCCTGAGTTCCTTTTCGATCGCCTTCAACTCTTCGGCGGTCGGCTCATACTTGCTTAGCAGGTCCTGGATCACATTAATCATTATCTTCTCGCATGCGATCTTCACGAGGCAGCTTATGACGATCGGCTCGCGTTCCGTGGACCGGGCCGCGGCCATGCCGATCGGAACCCAAGTCAACGCCTCGGAATGCTTCCCGTCAGCCGCCAGCAGCCGCATCTGCAGGGAGACCAGCCGCGTGAGCTGGCGGGCCTTTGCCAAGTGCGGCAGCAACATCGCGAAGCCGTCCTTGTACTTCAGGTCAAACAGGCATTCGGGCTTGCCTGCCGCCTCGCGCAGCAGCTTCAGCGTCTCCTGAACAGGCTCCTTGGCCATGAACTCCCGCGCGAGGGGATCCTGCTCCGGCGTCCAATCGCTCAGCCAGGGAAAACTCCACAGCTTCTCATCCGTATTGTTTCTCAGCCGCTTGCAGAACTCCTCCTCGACCGGGCCGTATATCTCCGACGCCCGCGCGTAGATCGGAGCGGCGTTGTCCTCCGCCCGGGGCAGGTCCGGGATGACCTCCCCGAGGCCAATCGCCTTGCCCCCCTGCTTCTGCAAGGGAGCGACGGCCTTCGCAAGCGCCCGACCCTCCGCGAAGGACCAGACTGCGTGCGCCACTATCAGGAGTATCAGCAGGCCCGCAATGCTCTGGTAGATGAGGATTGCCTTCCTGCCGAGAAACGTCGGGAAATGCGCCTTGATGCCGGTTTGCGCGGGTTTTGTCGTTTCTGTTGTCTCAGCCATTGCTGGCCTCCCTTCTCAGGAGCCGATCGTCGGGAAGATCAACTGTCCCTGCGCCAGGTGAAGGCTGAACGCGGTGACGGCGCGGGACGTCGCGCGCGCGGGGCGCTCGGCCTTCGCCAGCGCCGCCAACTGCCTTCCGGACTGGACGTTCAGCAGGATGCTGAATGCTATCGCCGCGGCGGCCATGCCGATCTTCCACTTCATCAGACGCCGGCTTCTGTCTGTTGCGAGCACTCTATCGAGAAGCTCGCTCTTGAACTCGGTTGGAGGAACCTGCAGCTCGCAGCCCTCAAGCATCGCTTCGAGTTCGTCGGGTTCCATGTTTCACTCCTCCTCGGAAAGGGATTCCCTGAGCTTCTGCGCGGCGTAGCGGTAACGGCTGGCCGCCGTGTTCACGGTGACGCCGGTCACGTCCGCGATCTCCGCGAAACTCATGTTCATGAAGACCTTGAGGTGGATGACCTCCCGCTGCTCTTCCGGCAGGGCGGACACTGCCTCCTGGATTGCCAGCTTCTCCACCTTCGAGATGCGCGCCGGGGCGGCGACATCGAGAAGCTCGAAGCGATCCTCGGCGGGCCGGCGCGACTTCTTCAGTGCGCGGAAGGCCTCGTTGCGGGCAACCTGCATCACGTAAAGCCTGTTGCCCACGGCCTCCGGGTTCTTTCGCGACGCGCCCAGCAATCTCAGGAAAACCTCCTGCATGACGTCCTCCGCAAAATTCCGTCCCGACAGAAGAACCATCAGGTAGCGATAGATGTCCGATCCGTATCGGTCGTAGACCTCGCTCAGCCTCGTCCGGTCCTGTTCCCGGCTTCGAATCAGACCCATCGCATCCTCAGAGCCTGCCCGCTTGATCTCAGAATCTCAAATTTGCGATTTGAGTTCCCGGACGCGGCGGGAATCCCGATTGTGAACGCGCTCGCGAGACGCTTCCAACCCTATAGACCCCGGCGGTCGGCGGTTTTGTCTACCGTCCGGATTTTTTTCGGTTCCGTCCGCAAAGATCGCGCGCGGAGACATGGAACATGTTAGGCAATTGCCGGGGCGGTGGAAAGACGGAAGGGACATATGAATGGCGATTTCCCATGCGGGATTGCGCAAACATGATCTGATATCGTTCGCTTCAGACGTGAGGGCTTATGCCGCCCGTTTTAACGAAAGTAGGGTGAGTTCTTTGAACCCACGCCGACCACTTTTCATACACGCTCTTAGCGACAAAAATCCATCACTCTTTAATCCTTGTCTCTCCGCCGTTCGGGGAGAAGACAACCAGCATCCCGCGCTCGTGCTTGACAGCATATTCCTTCCCAGTGAACGGGTCCATAGGCAGCGCAGGCAGATAATCCGGGACAAGCGTCTTCTGCTCGGCCGGGAGCTTGCCCTTCTCAAGCTTGTGCGCCTTCATCGCTGCGGCGATTCGCGCCGTCTCAGTCCTCGTCCGGGCATTCATGGACTCCTCCCGCCATTTTGTCAGGGCGGGCATGACCGCCGCGCCGAAGAAATTGGCCGCCTTGTCCTTCTGGTATTTCGCGTTCAGTTCATTCATAAGCGCGCGCGACGCCTTAAGCCCGTCGGGGTCGGGCAGCGCCATGACTTCGACCATCCTGGTCGCGTCGCCGATATAATTGGCCGTCGCCCGCATCAGGAGCGGGCGGGCAACCGGCCCGACTGCGCCATACCACGGATAATCGCCTCCGTTTATCATTGATAATAATTCCGGAATACGCCTGCCGTTGAGCTTCACGCAGATTTCTACGGCGAATGCCCGCTCCAAGCGCATGGCGTCGGCCATTGAAACCGTCTTCCCGCTCGGCCTCAACGCCTTCTCCAATTCTTTCAACTGTGCGGCGCTCAGGTTCTGCTTCAACACCAGGTTCTGAACCTCGGCGTGCATGATTTTCTCGCAGGCCATTTTAACAAGGCAGCTTATAACGATCGGCTCGCGCTCCATTGAGCGGCTAATCGCCATGCCGACGCCAACCCATGACACAGCCTCGTCCGGCTTGCCCGCGATGGATGCCAGCCGAACCTTCATGGCCGCGAAGCGCGTCAGGTTGCGCGCGCGGGCCAGGTGCGGCATCGGTAATTCGTAACCCTTAGCGTACTCAAGCTCGAAAAGACTTTCCGGCTTGGTTGCCGCCTCTTTGAGCAGTTCCGCGACGTCCCCGGCGTCCCCCAGGGCCATGAACTTCTCAATCAGGTCCTTCTGGCGCGGCGTCCAGTCCTCATCCTGCATCCATGGAAATGCGTCGCCTTTCTCGACCGAATTTTCCCTCATCCACGCCAGAAAGGAGCTTTCCGCAATGCTGTAGATGACCGACGCGCGGTCGTAGATCGGGGCGGCGTTGTCCTCCGGTTTCACGGGCGCGGGCAGGACTTCCCCGTAACCCACGGCTCCTCCGCCCTGCTCGATCAGCGGCTTGACCGCCTGAGCCAGGGCCGAGGATTCGGAATTCCACCACATTGCATACGCCATTACGAGCGATAGAAACAGTCCCATCTTCGGCCTCCTTTCCACCGGGTTCTCTAAACCAATAGACCCCGGCAGGCGGCGATTTTGTCTAACGTCCGGATTTTTTTCCTGCGGGGGCGGAATACCCGGAAAGAGACAACAGCCTGAGGATTTCGGGATCGGTCGCGCCGCGCGGATCGGCTTCAATGCATCTGAGGCAGACGCCAGCGGCCATCCTTCTGGCGTTCAACTTCAGATAAAGAGAGGCCAGCCCGATGGTCGCCTTGCGGCTTCGTGGATTGATCACGAGCGCCTTGCTGTAGGAGACGATCGCCCCGACGGCGTTGTCCCGCTTCGCCTGCATCTGCGCCAGGACGACAAGCGGGAACTCGACGTCCGGCGCCATCTCGACCGCCTGGCGGGCGATCCGCTCGGCGTAGGCCGGCCGGCCGGCAAGCGCGTCCTGCGCCAGCGCGTAGTTGGCCAGCGCAAGCGGGTTGCGCGGCTCCGCGTCAAGACACTTCCGCCAGAGGGACAGCGAATCGCTCCACGTCCCGCACTGGACGAAGGTCAGCGCGGAGTAGCTCAACGCCATCAGCGCTCCCCCCGCCCGCGGCATCCAACCTTCGCGCCCGGTAATACGACATCTATTCAGCGCAAGGGCGCAGATGAAAGCAAAACCGAAACCCGGAAGGTGAAGGTAACGGTCGGCGACGGGCGTGCTGGTCGGGATTATGTTGGCCGTCGGCAGCATCCCCAGGAAGAGCCACCAGTAGCCGAACGCCCACGCGCGTCGCTCCCTGCGAACAAGCAACCAAACCCCGGCGCCGGCCAGCGTCGCGCATCCCGCAAGCGCGAGCAACACGCGCGGCGCTGCGGGAGAATCCGGGATTTCAGGATGGTAAAGCGCGCCCAGGTTCACGGGCCAGAGCAACAGCTTCAGGCTCCACCACGGCGTTAGCGCGGCAAGCGTCAGTTGCCTTGCCGGATCATATCCGCCGGGCGTCCGGATCGTATCCGACGCCGCGCCCATCAGGAAGTGAACGTAAGCGAACAGCCCGGCGGCGAGAAAAAAGGGCGCGTGCCGCATCGCGCGGTCAAACGGCTTCATGCGCGAGAGCCGGGACTCGAAACAGAAATCCATCAGGACAAGCCAGAGCGGCATTACGACCGCCGTCGCCTTGGACATCAGCGCCAGAACCGCCAGACCGAGCGCTGCGATATGCCACGCGCTGCGCGCGTTCCGCCCGGGGGCTTTGCCCCGCCCCGCGCCCATGCCGGCGGAAACGGCGAAGCATAACGCCGAAGACAGGCAGAACAGCGTTACCAGCACCTCCTTGCGCCCGCTTATCCACGCCACGCCCTCGACGCGCGTCGGGTGCAGGGCGAACAGCGCGCCGGCGGCCAGCGCCGCGCCCCCCCCGGCCAGACGTCGGACAAGCTCATAACAGACCAGCAACCCCAGCAGATGCAGCGCGACGCTGTGAAAGTGGAACCAGAACGGGCGATATCCCCCGGCGACGGTGTAGTCAATCGCGTAGCTGATCGTCCTGACCGGCAGGTACGCGCCGGCGACGGGCGCGGCCAGAACGCGGGACAAGTTCCCGGCGCTCAATGAACGGACCTCGGTGCAGTTCAGAACCAGATCGGCGTCATCCCAACCGACAAAGGCGCAGTTGAGCGACGGGAGGAACGCGACCGCCGCCAGAAGAACCAGCAGCGCAATCCGGACGCCTTCCCCAACACGAGGGCCACGAACGGGATTTTCTTCAAGCGGCGTTTCAGGCCGATCGGACAAGGGCGCGCTCTCCTCGAAAAAGCAACGGGTCTGAAATGTGGCGCTTTCCGGCGTAGTGTAACATACGGATGATTGATTATGCAGGTGAAGCAGAAGGGATTGACGCAAAGCCTTTTGGAGTGCTGGAGCCATGCTCCAGCCTTCACCGCGGGGAGCCTTGCTCCCCGCAGCGCTGCTGCAATCTCAATCCGGAAATCATCAGGAACAAGGCGCAAGCGCCCGCAGCGCCTTCAAGAGTTTATATGCAGGCAATCGCCTCCGCAAGCGGGGGGAGGGGTATGCTTCGGAGAATTGACGATACGAGGAACAAGATTATAATCCCGCTTGATTCGGAGACACTTGCCATGCCCAAGCCCGGCGTTCACAAGGATTTTCACGGCGCGTGGTCCTACTGCCTCAAGCACGTGGCCGACAACCACGGAGACGTGGCGGCGGAGGATTTTCTGCGCGAGATGGCCCCCGTCGTCTTCGCGCCGCTGATCGCCGCGATCCGCGCCGAGGGCCTGCCCGCGCTCAAGCGCCACTGGGAGAAGGTCGCGGCGGACGAGGAGGCGGACTGCGAGATCGCGCTCGGCAAGGGCGAACTCGTCCTGCGCATGAACGTCTGCCCGGCGCTGGAGCATATTCGCTCGCGCGGCTACCCCCTCTGGGAGCGGTTCTGCGAGCACACGCGGATCATCAACGAAGCCGTCTGCCGCGCGGCGGGCGTTTCAGCGCTGACGGATTATGACCAGGAATCCGGCTGCTGCGTCCAGCGTTTCAGAATGGAGACGCGCTGATGCTTTCATGCACTGAGTTCATCTGCGCCTACAATGAGCTGTTCAAGTTCCTGCATCGGCGCTACGGGCGGGAGGCGGTTGACCGGCTGTGGGAGGGCATCTCCGATGAATTCCTGGAGAACCTGCGGGAGCTTGCGGCGCGGGACGGCCTGCGCGGAATGAACGAGTATTGGTCCCGCGCGCTGACCGAGGAGGGCGGGGACTGGGAAATCGAAATGTCCCCGCGCCATTTTGAGATACGCATCCGAGCTTGCCCCTCGGTGGGCAAGCTCCGCCGGGCCGGGCACATCGAGCCTTACGCGGACTATTGCGGGCACTGCGACACGCTCTACCGGCGCGTTCTGGAGCCGCTCGGATACCGCTACGAGATCGAATATATTGACCGGGAAAAGGGCGCGTGCCGCGTCAGGATCAGCTTACCGGAGGAGGAGGCATAAGGATCAGCGAACCCGTCTGCCCGCGCCCCGCGCAGCGCCGGGCTTCTATTGACTTCCCGGGGGGCAACGCATAGCATAGTGCATCAGGAGCGGGGGATGCTCACGGGGATCATCGAGGCAGCGCGCAATGCAGACAAGCGTCGAAGAACGGGACAATGCCGTCATTGTCGCCCTGGCAGGGCGCTTCGACGCCGCCTCGGCCTCGGACGTGAAAAAGCTCCTCAAAGGTCTCATCGCCGACGGCAAGTGCAGGCTGGTGCTTGAGTTATCGCAAGTTGACTTCCTTGACAGTTCCGGGCTGGGCGTTCTGGTGACCTGCAAGCGGCTGGCTGACAACGGCGGCGGAGACCTGCGCCTTGCCGGGGCCGACAGCCGGATCGAAACGATACTGAAAATGACCCGGCTGAACCGGGTGTTTGAGATTGATGCCGACGTCGCCGTTGCAATCTCCCGTCTGCCGGGCGGGAAGACATAAGATTCCCCGACGTGATGTAACGGTCGGGGCCAGCTCATGCCGACGGCGGTGGATCGGATTGTGCGGAGCCGCCGGCAGGACGAAAATCCGGGTAAAGCAGGCGTCTCATACGGGGTGTACATGGACTCGTCCCGCGACAATCAGTCGGTCAGCCTCTGCGTGCCGGCAAGGCTTCGCTACCTCGGGCTGATCTGCGCCTTCGTAGAGTCCTTCTGCAAGTCGCTGGACCGCGAGACGCCGGCCGAGATCGTCGAGATGCTCAAGCTGGCCATTGACGAGGCCTGCTCGAACGTCGTAAGGCACGGCTACGGCGGAGACTGCGATTCGCCGCTCATCGTTGACGCCCTTCACGCGGGCGACGAGTTGATCTTCACGATCATTGACCGAGCGCGGAAGTTCGACCTTGCCAAGGCCCCGGTCAAGATTGACCCGACCCCGAGCGATTCCGGATACGGGATAAGCATCATTCACCAGGCAGTGGACAGGCTGGAACACGAGTGGGACGGATCGCGCAACATTACAAGGTTGACCAAACGCCTCCCCCAGGAAGAACAGAAACCGGGCTGACGAATGGATAACGCAAAAATCCTTGTCGCGGACGACGAACCCTTCAACCTGCGCGCGCTATGCTTCGTGCTGCAGAAGGCCGGGTTCCAGACCATCGAAGCCCGGGACGGCGAGGAGGCGCTGGAGCGCATCCGCAGCGATCGCCCCGCGCTGGTCTTCCTGGACATCATGATGCCGGTCGTGGACGGATACGACGTCTGCGCGCAGGTGCGCGCCAACCCGGAACTGCGCGGGACCAGAATAATTTTTCTCACCTGCAAGGGGCAGGAGGCCGACCGCGACAAGGGCATGAGCCTGGGCGCGGACGCCTACATAACCAAGCCTTTCAGCCCGGCCGAGGCCGTGCGCGTCGCGCGCGAAATGATCGAAGGGGGCCGAAATTGACCCCGGAATCGCAGGAACAAATCCAGGCCGCCGCAGCGATAGTCTCCGAGGAGGCCCGCAACCTCGTCTCGGAAAAACTGCGCGAAGCGGGCATATCCCTGACTCTCTGCGCCGACGCCGCGGACATCTACCGCGTCCTTTCCAAGCGCGTCCCGGACGCGCTGCTGCTTGACGCCGGACTGCTTGCCCAGGATGGAAGCAACATCATTGAGCAGATCAGGCGCGAGGCTCCGGAACTGCCCATCATCACCCTCGACGCCAATCCCGGCTACGAGGAGGCGGTCAAACACGTCAAGGCCGGGGCTTTCGATTACGTGCCCCTTGCCGGCGGGCGGATCGGGAGGGACCTGGTCGGCATAATCCGCAGGGCCTGCGACGAGCATCGCCTGATGGTCGCCGTCAATCAGGTGCAGGACGCCTACCGCAAGCGCGGGGCGTTCGGGCGCATCGTCGGCGTCAGCCCCGCCATGCAGGCCGTCTACCGCATGGTCGAGACCGTAGCCGCGACCAACGCGACGGTCTTCATCACGGGCGAGAGCGGCACGGGCAAGGAGCTTGTCGCGGACGCCATACACGGCCTCAGCCCCCGAAGCGGGCGCTTCGTGCCGGTCAACTGCGCCGCCATTCCGCAGGACCTGCTGGAGAGCGAACTCTTCGGCCACGAGAAAGGCTCATTCACGAGCGCCGTCAACCGCCGCATTGGCTGCTGCGAGCAGGCCAGGGACGGGACGATCTTCCTCGACGAAGTCTGCGAAATGCACCCGGCGCTGCAATCGAAATTGCTGCGCTTCCTTCAGGACAAGACCTTCCAGCGCGTCGGCGGGGACGAACTGCTGACGGTTGACGTGCGCGTCATCGCCGCGACTAACCGGGACCCCCTTGAGGAGGTCCGCCGCAACCGCCTGCGCGAGGATCTTTACTATCGTCTCAACGTCGTCCCCATCGAGCTTCCGCCGCTCAGGCAGCGCCCGGAGGACGTGCCCATCCTGGCGCAGCATTTCCTTGAGGTCTACGGCGAGAAGTACAACAAGTATTTCGTGGACTTCTCCCCGGAGGCGATGGACGCGCTGCTGCGCCACGCATGGCCGGGGAACGTGCGGGAACTGGAGCACGTGATCGAGCGCATCGTCGTGCTTGGCAACTCCTCGACCGTCACGCTCGACCTGCTGCCCGCGCAGATACGCGAGACATTCGAGAAGGGGGGGGACAGACCGCGCTTCCTCTCGCAGGGGGCGCCGCAGTCGCCCGGCGCTACGCTCGAAGACGTCGAGCGCGAGCATATCCATCGCTGTCTCGTTCTGGCCGAATGGGACGTCACGAAAGCCGCGCAGCAACTCGGCATAAGCCGCCAGACACTCTACAGGAAGATGGAAAAATACAGCATCAGGGACGGCGATCAGACGCCGCAGGAGACGCCATGATTTCCAAAAAGGACTTCCGGAGCGCGCAGGCGCGGACAACCGCCTGCATGGAGAAGGCCGGCATCGTTCTCACCCCGATGGAGAAAAAGAGCATAGAGGTCGTGGACTTCGGGCTGGGCAGGCTTGAGGAACTCGGGCTGGAGATCGTCGTCTACGTCAATACGCGGCGCTGCTGCGCGAAGGAGCTTGCGCTCTTTCCCGGGCAGATATGCGCCGAGCATCGCCACCCGCCGGTCGAGGGCGAGCCGGGCAAGGAGGAGACGTTCCGGTGCCGATGGGGGGAGGTTTATCTTTATGTTCCCGGCCCCGCGGCGCGGCGCCCGAAGGGGAGGGTTCCCGCCGACAAGAAATCCGCGTTCACGGTGTGGCACGAAGTAATACTGCGCCCCGGGCAGCAATACACTCTCGAACCGGACACGCTGCACTGGTTCCAGGGGGGGCCGGAAGGGGCGATTGTCTCCGAATTCAGCACGAAGAGCCGGGACGAGTCGGACGTATTCACCGATCCGGAAATCAAGCGGGCCACCGTCGTCAAATGACAGGAATTTCCGGAAATCTAAGATTTGAGATTTTCTGCCTTCTTGTGTGGTCAGGACATGGGTAGTATGTGTTCAGCGCATGATAATCCCACGATAGATTTTCCTTCCCCCGCGCGAAGCGCGCAGCGCTCAGCGTGGGGGAAGGTGTCGCCCCGTCTCGCGGGGCGACGGAAGGGGGCCAAACCGCAGGCTATACACATGCAAAAATTGAGATTTCAGTTCCTCAATCCGTAATCACGCTCCCGCCGGCTTGTCGCCGCCCTGTCCTGTGGCTTTCAGGTTCGCCCCGACGCGCCTGAGCAACTGGTCGAGCATCTGGCGCGACGGCGACGCAGATGCCACAAGCCTCCCCCCCGCCGCGAACAGCGCGCAGCAGAACCAGCCCTCGATCATTATCAGCAGTATGTAGAACCCCAGGCCGATTGTATTGCCAAGCTCCAGTTCTGTCCCTTGAACCACGGGAACGACGATGTCCTTGCCGTGTATTATCTCGACCATCTCCTCGACCTGCTTTTTCGAATTGGCCGGCGACGACCTGAGTTCCTCTATCGCCAGGAACAGTCTTATAACAAACACAAGGCCGACGGCTATCAGACCGAGGCCGGCCACGATGACGGCGGCCCGCGCCGCTTCAGCGAGTCCGCCGTGAACCCCGGCGTCCGCGCCTGTTTCCCATTCCCTGTTCTGCATGTTCCGCCTCCCGAGTAAGTTTCGCCCAACACGCCGCTCTCTATGATAACCGTCACGTGATTTAACAGCCAGTAGTTGTTGTGAATGTTCCTGCCCGCTTGTTAGTGTAGTGTATGTGAAATACGTTGTCTGAAATACAGGGCGCCTGTCAGGCGTCACGTTGAGGGATGATGGGCAAGGAGCAGACAAAAGACGTATCAGGCCGTCTCCTGCGCAAGCGGATCGCGCTGGCGATTATCGCGCTGTGCGTCGCGCTGACGATTGCAGAGATGATCTGCCGCCATGTCTTTCCCCCCGTCAGCCCGGATGCCTTCGAGGAATGGGCGAACCGTAGAATTGTCTGCGAATCGCTGGACGAATACCGGACGACGATGACCTTCGGCCCGTACGGCTACCGCAATCCGACACTTCCGCTGGAGCGCAGGGCAGGCGTCGCGCGGATTGTCGCCCTGGGCGACTCGCTGACCGAAGGGGTGGGAACTGACGATGATGGGACATGGCCGCAGGTCTGCGCGCGGCGGCTGAAGGAACTGGGCCATCCCGCAGAAATCGCAAATCTAGGCGAGAACGGCAGCGATCCCGGCGGATATCTCGTTCGTCTGGCGCAGATGGGCGTCGCGCTCAGACCGGACATCGTCATATGCTGCGTTTTTCAGAACGACGTGATGGACCCGACTGAAGCGCTTCAGAAGATGCCGGGTTTCGATCCCGTAGTGAAGCGGGCCATATCCCCCCCCGGGGGGCTTGCGCTGCCGAAACTGTTTGAATCGGTAATCAGAACCGGCAGGCGTCCGCCAAGTCCGCTTTTCCCGCAATCGGCCTTCCCCGCCGTTCCTGACCCTCGAAATCCCTTTTCAACTAAACCGCCGGGACTTGACACGCGATTTCACGAAGCGGCAAAACGTGGCAAATTCAACCCGTGGCTGCTGTCGCTGCCGCGCGATTACTACGACCGTCTCGCCCTTGCCCAGGACAAGAACACACTCGGAGCAATGTGGGCCATGAGAATCGCCCTGGACAGGATGCGTGAAATCTGTAACCGCGAGTCAATCGCTTTCTTTGTGATCTACATACCCGAACAGAGCGCCTTCTCAGAGCAACGCAAAGAGGTTCTTGAGCAACTGGGATTCTCAACAGAACATGTCCCGGCGCCCGTTGACTATGTTCGTGAGAGCATCGAACGCTGGGCTGCTGCAAACTCGGTTCCCTTTCTCGACATGTCCCCGCGGTTGCGCATCGAGCCTGACGCTTACTATCGCTGGGACCTGCACCTGACTCCGAAGGGATATCGCATTGTTGGAGAGGCCGTGGCGGAATGGCTTATCTCGATCCGGCGCCATGAGCCGTAAAATCCGACTTCTCCATGCTTCGTGTTAGAATTTACATCCTGCCGTATGATTTCATATTAAGCCTGTACCGCCCAGGTGTTGGCGCAAATCCAACGCCTGTATCCACCGTCTTCCACGCGCCATCCTCCCATTTCTCAACCTTTGCGCCCTCCCATCCCGGCAGAAGCAATTTGAATGAGTGAGCATTTTCATGCAGTCGTGTCAACGGCTCCTCCGGCGTTCCCTGAAGCGCATATTTCAGCCTTTCGACATCCGGATATATTCGCAGTAATGCCGCATCTCCCTCGATTTTCAGGTCAACAACCCCGCTCCCCTCGTATTCATAGTATCGGCATGAGCCGACGGTCATGATATGCGACGGGTTATCCGGCGCAGGCAGCGGTTCCCAGTCGGTCGCGCGCGCACGCATGTATGCATCCTCCGCGCACAACAGCGCGGCGTTGTGCCGGAAGCTCGCAGCGCCGGGCGCGAAGATCTGATCGTCCTCCGGATTCTGGAACTCCGCCCCGCGAGGAATACGACGGAATACCTCCCCGCCGATGAGGAAGCTGACCATCTTCTCCGGCGTGTGCCACAGATTGAGATAGTGTATGTTCCAGTCCGGGTTGATGTGCGCCAGCGAGCGCGCGTCATACTGGAACTGGCACGCGACCTGGACGCCACGATTGCGCCAGTGGCGCGCCAGCGCGGGATACATGCTCACGCGCGTTATCGTCCCCGGCGCGTCGAACTCGTAGACCAGCCGCGCCTTTCGCTCATATCTCGAATCCATCGGCGCGTTGCCGAGTTGCGAGAGCAGATTCTTATCGTCAGTTATTTCCGTCAGGCCACCGGGGTACGCGCCGAAGGTGATTGCCTCGCAGTCGCTGTCCGCGACGGCCTGCACTATGTCCGTGTCGGATGAATCGAACGTGCTCGACGCGATCGGTTGCGTCGCGCCGGTTGAGCGCACTGCTACGATCATCTCGTTGATGTAACTCCGCAGCGAATCGTACCTGAAACATGCGAAGACCGCCGGGGTTCGCCATTCCTCGGACGGCGCGAAGCGATGCCACGCCGCTCGGACCCCGTCCAGCGCCGCAAGCGAAATTTCATCGCTCAGTCCCGTATTGCCCGGACTCCGGCTTGTCACGTCGCCGTAAGTCCAGTAGACCGGCTCGTTGATGATCTCGAAAAGCGCGAGGCATGGTTCGTCTACAAGCCTTCTCCCGGTATAGGGGTTCTCGTGCGATAGAAATTGCTTCAGGTAGTTCGCCTGCACCGGGCGACGCTCCGGCCAGAGGGCCATCGCCTCCTTCGGCGTATTGCGCGAGAAACTGTCCGGTCTCGCGTTCGGGCTCCACCACCACGCGATCGGCGTCAGCATCAGGTAGATGCCCTTTTTATTGCACTTTGATACAAGGTAATCCAGAACGTCGAGGTGCTTGTTGCGGATGAGATTGCCTTCCCCGTCGCTGATTTCCGTGTCGAAGACGTGGATGCGTATGATCTGTATGCCGGCGTCCGCGAAGTCCTCGAAATCCTCGTCGGTCGAGCGACAATGGTCCACACCGCGCCGGCGCAGGCTCTCGAATTGCGACCAGCTCTGCGGATAATAATTGACGCCCCAGAGCGCGACCTCGCCGCCGTCGGCGTAATAAAGAACCCCGTCGCGGACGATCATCCGCCTGAGCGGCGCTGGATTTCCCAGCGCTCCCGCGATCCGCCTGTCGCCTTCCTTCGCGAGCTTCGCCTGCTCGAAGGGGGAGACCGTCGGCGCCGCGCCTCCCGCAGTTATGCAGATCGGGATTCGATATATCCCCCCCCCGGCGTTGACGTTTTCCACCGCGACGGCTATTTCATTGGCCTGCCCCCACTTCACGGCTTCCGGCGGAAGTTTGTAGTTCCTCCGGACATCCCACCCGTTCGTGCGGCCGATTTCGACACCGTTGAGGAAAGTCGCCTCGTTGTCGTCAACCGCGCCCATCTCAAGACGCAGATCAAGATCGCGCCACGACGCCGGTATTACAAAGAAAGTCCGAACCCACGTAATGCCCAGATCCTGCCAGATTCGCGGGAGCATCGCCTCCTTCCACTCCCCCCCGCCGCCGGGCGCACCCCTCACGTCCGCAAGGCGCGAGTCCTTTCCCTCCCATCGCGACTGCCATTTCAATGCGCAGAGATTGACCCCAATCGGGAGCGCCGTTTTAACCGGTTTGGCGTCAGCCCCCTTCAACGAGAAAACCGCGCCGGCTTCCGCCGGATTCCCGGTCGCCTCCAGATGCGCGAAGAACATTACTGGGCGCGTCCGCGAATTCTCCGCCTCGGCCGGCTGGACGCTCAGAACCTTTGCCGCAGCGCATTCGATGGATAGCGCGGTCTTCACCGTCTCATCGGAGTCCGTCCTGACCAATGCAAGCACGCGCCACTGCGGCGGGTCCGTGCCGATGTCCGGTTCTCCGGGAACGACCATGATGCTCGCTTTCGGCATGGCGTCCAACCCGCGTTCTGAAACGGTTTCCCGCCGCTCCGCGCATCCGCCGAGCGTCAGCAGCGCGACGGCGATTATGATGCCGATGAGGGGCCGGCGTTGCTTCATGACCGCTTCCTCCGCGACTGACCCGCGCATCCACCGAATGCGCGGTCACTTCGGAATCAGGATGTGCTTCACGGAATCAACGTCCGCAAGATTCCTAAGTTCTTTCAGCGCGTCCTCGCTCGGGGCGGTGTCAAGGTTCAGGACCACAAGCGCGCGGCCTCCGCTTTGTTTTCGCCCGAAGGTCATGCGGGCGATGTTGATGCCGCGCGCGCCGAGAACCGTTCCCAGCTTGCCGATCAGCCCGGGCCTGTCCGATGCCTCGACCACAAGCAGGTGCCCCTCGGGCAGCGCCTCGACCTCGAATCCCATCAGGCGCACGATCCGGCCTTCCTTCTTGCTGATCAGCGCCCCGGAAATTTCCACCTCTTTGGCCGCCCCCGTCACCTTTGCCAGGACCATGCTGGCGTAGTCAATCGGCTGATCAACAACGGTCTCGCGCATCTTGATCCCGCGCTCGGACGCTATCACGGAGACGTTGACGAGATTCAGCTCCTCCTCCATCGCGCCGCTCAGGATGCCCATGACCAGATGGCGGCTGACCAGGTTGAAATCGCGCTTTGACACCTCCCCCTCATAAGTCACTTCAATGCTTGAAACCGGCTCGCCGAGAATCTGTGCGGCGAGCAATCCCATGCGCCGCGCAAGAACGCAGTAAGGCTCCAGGACTTCCATCTCCTCCGGGGCCACGGCGCGAAGGTTCACGGCGTTGATGATGCGCTGATTCACTAGCGCCTCGACCATCTGCTCCGCCGCCTGCTGCGCGACGGCCTCCTGCGCCTCAACAGTGCTGGCCCCGAGGTGCGGAGTCGTAACGAGCTTTTCATGCTCGGGCAGGCGCCAGTCCTTCGGCGGTTCCTCGCGGTAGACGTCCAGCGCCGCGCCGGCTATCTGCCCCTTGTTGAGCGCCTCCAGCAGCGCCTCCTCGTCTATAACCCCCCCCCGTGCGCAGTTGACCACGCGGAAGCCGGGCTTCGCCTTCGCGAACTGCTCGCGCCCGATCATCCCATCCGTCTGCTCATTCAGCGGGACGTGCACTGTCATGTAATCGCAGATCGGAAGCAACTCGTCCACCGTCCCAAACAACTCGACCCCGATCTGCTGCGCCTGGGCCTTGCCGATGAGCGGATCGTAACCTATGACCTTCATCTTGAAGGCCTGCGCCCGCGCCGCCACCTCGCGCCCGATGCGCCCCAGGCCGACGACAGCCAGAGTCTTTCCCGCAAGCTGGGTGCCCGTGAACTTCTTCTTCTCCCACTTATGTTCCTTCATGTACTTGTCCGCGGGAGCTATGTTTCTCGACATAGCCAGGATCAGCGCGAAGGCGTGCTCGGCCGTTGAAAGCGTGTTTCCGGCCGGGGTGTTCATAACAATCACACCGCGCTTGGTCGCAGCGGGAACGTCAACGTTGTCAACCCCCACGCCGGCGCGGCAAACGACCTTCAGTCGCTCCGCCTTTTCCAGAACCTCCCCCGTAATCGTCGTCGCGCTTCGCACAATGATCCCCTCGACATCCTTCACCGCGTCAAGCAATTGCTCCTTCGTCATCCCCGGACGATCAACGATCTCTATCCCGGCGCCTTTTAGCACGCCCATTGCGTCCGCTGGAAGTTTGTCTGCAACAAGAACCTTCATGGTTCCCTCCTGTCAGTTCATGGACCTCAACTACACATTGTTCCGCCGCTTCGAAAGAGAGCGGTAATATAGTGTCGCGCCGAATCACTGTCAAACCGGCTTAATGACGCGCGTATCTGACGGTCCGGCGTTACCGTTATGATGTAGATGTTTGACTTTCACATAACCAACCAGAAATCCGCCCAACAGACATGGTCATAAGTAGTTATAATCTGGCATGATATGCCGATGACCTCGAAAACGCCCGTTTTTCTTCAAAAAAGCCTGCCTTCCGACGGCAATCTCACCCATGCAGCGCGATTTTCCAGAGGAGAAAACTTACCTGGAGAGATCAATTACGCACAATTGCAACATAGTATTACTCATAAAATGAGCCTCCGTCAGCGATGCGCTTTGTACTTTTTCCGATCCCATGTTCTTCACTTTCATAATTCCAAGTGGTAACATGTCTTTAAATTTCCATGCCGCCAAAGGTTGAGGCGACGATCTTTGGCAGTTCGCAGAGGAAGTAATCATGATGTCCGCGCATCGGCTAAGCCAGACACCGCTTGAAACAATACGAATCAAGTTTATAAACATATTGTTACTGCCCCTCTATTTCACGATCCTGCTGCGGGATATCCCCGCGCAAGAGCAATTCAGATACGATCCGGGCACAAATCTCACCCAGGTTGTGCGCTGGTCCGACCTGACCATGACCGAAGGCTGGATTCTTGACGCCGTGGGCAATCCGGCCCGTTTGGAGCAGAAACTTTTACAGGGCGGCGAAACCGCCCCCATGCTCGCCGTCACCCCCCTTTCATGGAATCAAGATCACGTGCGCCTTCTGAGGGCTGTTCGTTGGGAATTGAAGGGGATCACTGCCATCACGATTGACGTATATGACGAACTTGGCGACGGCTGGATAGCGCTGGGGTTCAAAAACGAAAGCGAGACGGAATATGCCGAGACCGCCCGCGTTGACCTTGATCAGGGGTGGAACAACGACGTAGCCATCTCCCCAAAATTGATCAACTTCGGCGATGACGGCTCAAAGGCGGCAACCGATAGATCTGCCGGTGAGTTGGGGCGTCTGACACAGCTCTACATTCTGCTCGGACGTGACGGTCAACGCCCCGGACGTTTCGCACTTGCAAACATGCGATTCGTCGGCGCTCCGGCGGAAGCCATTTTCAGCACCACCCCCGAAATTGCATCCGTCACGGCTGATTCGGATTCCGTGCCGGCATACGGACTGCTGGAACTGAGCATGCCCGTAACGGGAAAATTCGCATCTTATTTCGATCCTGCAGCAATGAAGATTGAGGCTGAATTTTCCGGTCCCGGCGGCGGCGCGAAACGCGTCATGGGCTTCCATTCCGGCCTGGCTCGAACGCAAACCGGCGCTGCGGCGACCTGGAAGGTCCGATTCACCCCGACCGAGCCGGGGCAGTGGAGCTATCGCGTCTGGGCGTCATCGCCGGAGGGCAGGTCAAAGGAATTCACCGGGGGATTCCACTGTACGCCTGCAAACAATCCTGCGCGGTTCATCCGCCGCAGCCGCGCAGACCCCGTCTACTTTGAAAAAGATTCCAACGAATTCTTCTTCCCCGTCGGGATGAACGTTTCCTGGGCATCCGATTACGAATATTACTTCGCCAAGATGCATGATTCGGGCATCAACTGGGCGCGCATATGGTTCTGTCCCTGGAATCTATGGCTGGAGCCTAAACTTGGTCAATACGACCTTTCCGTGGCAGACAGATTCGACACGATACTGAGGTTGGCTGACAAATACGACATTTACCTGCAACTGGTATTTGAATATCACGGCATGCTGAGCGCTGAGTCATGGCCGAAGAATCCTTACAATTCCATCAACGAAGGACCATGCGCAACCGAAGGGGATTTTTTCATAAATGCCGACGCGCGAAGAGCTTTCAAAAACCGCGCTAGCTACATTATCTCGCGCTGGGGCCATAGCCCGAGAATCTTCGCCTGGGAACTTTTCAACGAGATTGATCTTGCAAGGTACGATCGTGTGGCCGACCTCGTCGCCTGGCACAACGAATTGGCGTCTTACATCCGCTCCGTTGATCCATACGGACACCTGATCACCACAAGCGGGTATTCCGAAAAAACGCTCGCTGATGTCTGGAAACTCGACGGCATTGATTTTGTTCAGGCGCATGGTTACCTGGACGACATTGACAAGAAGATCGAGGACGTCTACGCCGAGGCGATCAAGTACGGCAAACCGTTTCTGATGTCGGAGTTCGGCAAATCCACGAAAGCCGTCCCAAGCTGGGACGACCGCGACGGGCATCATCTGCACGAGGCGCTCTGGACCGCCTACCTGCTGCCGGCATCCGGCGGGGCAATGCCCTGGTGGTGGGATTCTCTTGTGGATGCCAACAATCTCTATCGCCTGTGGAAAGCGTTCAGCCTCATCGGCTGTGATATTGACCGTCGGAACGGGAAGTGGTACCCGTTGCACATGCCTGTTCCTCTTGGCAACGGACGCGAATTGCGCCTGAAGGCGTTGCTCAGCAATCAGGCGTGTCTAATCTGGATCGGGCCGTCAAACGACGCAAAGGAACAACTCCGTCGAATTCCGCCGGGGCTTCGCCTGCGCTTCTCGAACATGCTTGACGGTCCTTACGAGGCCAAGTGGATAAATCCCTGGAACGGAGAGGTTGTCTCCACCGCAACGGTCTCGGTAGTAAATACCGAACTGCGCCTGGAAATCCCTGCTTCCGATGACAGCATTGTCTGCCGCGTGGTACGTCAGACACAGGCTATTCCTTATGTAAGCCCCGAGGCGACGCCTTGAGTCCCCAGAATATTATTCAACCAACGGTTGAGCAACTGGAGTCGGTCTTCCTTCTTCACAAGGAAGCCCCGGATATGACTGCTTCACGTGTGCTGACCGGCTCTCAGAAGATTTTTCTTTTTCTGATGTGCGCCGCATTAGCCGCAGGGCTTGCGCTGCGCCCGATAGGAACTCTGCTTGTTATAAATGGGCTTTTCCTTTCGTTTTACCTCGTTCTGAGCGCTTATAAGATATTCCTCATTGACGCATCCCTCAGGCATGATCAGGACTTGGATTTCTCCGAAGATGAAATCCGGTCCCTGAAGGATGAAGACCTCCCGATATACACCGTCCTCGTCCCGCTCTACCATGAGGCCGAGACGCTTTCGCGTCTCGTTGACGGCCTTTCCAGACTGGACTATCCGAAGGATAAACTCGATGTCATTCTGCTGCTTGAAGAGGACGATACCGAAACGCGCGAAGCGGCATCCCGAATGGATATGCCCGATTTCATCCGACAGTTGGTCGTCCCGCATGGGCAGCCTAAGACTAAGCCAAAAGCATGCAATCTTGGTCTGGCCTGTGCTCGGGGCGAATATCTTGTCATATACGACGCGGAGGACAGGCCACAGCCTGATCAGTTGAAAAAAGCGGTTTTGGGCTTCCGAAAATCGCCGCCGGAAGTTGTATGCATTCAGGCCAAACTGAATTTCTACAATCAGAAATTTAATCTTCTAACCCATTGGTTCACAATGGATTACAGTGTTTGGTTTGATCTCTATCTTCCAGCTCTGGATCGTCTTTCCGCTCCTATCCCTCTTGGTGGAACCAGCAATCATTTCATTACGCAAAAGCTCCGCGACGTTCGCGGCTGGGATCCATATAACGTTACCGAGGACGCCGACCTTGGTATCAGGCTTGCATCCAATGGGTTCATCACTCGGACACTGAATTCGACAACCTGGGAGGAGGCGTGCAGTCATCTCGGATTCTGGATACGGCAACGCAGCCGATGGACGAAAGGTTATATTCAGACTTACCTTGTCCACATGCGCCATTGGCATAGACTCCTGTCCAACGTCGGTCTCTGGAAGTGGCTAAGTTTTCAGCTAATCGTCGGCGGCACACCGCTATGTCTATTAATTAACCCTATATACTGGCTCCTGACGATCATATGGTTCACTCTCCGTTGGGAATCTGTGAGCCTCCTGTTCCCATTCCCGGTGATTTTATTTGGGCTGCTATGCTTGTTTGTTGGGAATTTCGTCTTTATCTATTCCTCCATGCTGGCTTGTTATCGGCGCGGTTACTATCATGTCGTTCGTTACGGACTGATACTCCCCGTCTACTGGATTGCAATGAGTGTCGGAGCTTGGAAGGGATTCCTTCAGTTGATCACTCGTCCGAGTTACTGGGAGAAGACCAAGCATGGTTTCGACCTTCCTGCTTCCTCGACAGAATCCATCCAGCATGCTGCCGAAGGGACCTGAAATACTGCGCTTTTTTGCGCCACAAGGATCCATAGGTGATTCAGAATAAACTAGTTGCGAGTGTTTTTGCTCCCCTGCGCCTGTTGGCGCTATTGCGCTGGAGACACCTATTTTTCCTGCTTGTTATCGCTCTTTCTCTCCGGTTAGTCATTCCAAAGGCTGACTTCGATGAACACCTGAGCCGTGAGGCAGCCATACGCAGCGGTGTGGCATTCGATGTGGCGCGGAATACAAGCATGGGCCGGATAGGTCTTGTGAGTTCGCTTCAATGGGCGCCATTGCCAACGATTTTGAATCTTTTCGTTGCGCCTTTCAGTTCCGTCGGCTGGCGAGGGTATTCCGCTTGTATCATTGGAGCTTTCTCGCTTGCTGTTCTGACATATGCCACCGGCGAGTGGTTCAGGAACTTGGGATTTCATTCGCTTGTGGCATATGCCGCATCGTGTTCCTATTTTCTAGTCCCGGCGTTCTGCATCCATGCACGGACCGGGACCAGCGCATTATTGTTTATTCTTCTCAGTTTTCTCTCCATAACCCGCCTGTTGTCCTGGTTGCGCTCAAGCCGCATGCAGGACCTTGCGATATGCGGCATTTGCCTTGGTCTGGCCATTTTAACGCGCTATCAATCGGCTATTCTTTTAGTTACGGCAATTTGTATAGTCTCATGGCGTATTCGCGCCAGTCGCACTATCGAGAAATATGCTGAGGCGACTTTTCTCGTTTTTCTGGTTCCGTGCCTGTATGGCGTTGGTCTTTGGTTCTTCGGTAACTGGCTTATCATGAATAATCCCCTTTTCTTCCTGCGCGGCCTGTGGCCGGATGCCAGTCTTGGTTTTGGTCATGGTTTATTGACTTTACTGCGCGAGGGATGCGAGTGGGAGATGTTGCTTGTGCCTGCGGGTCTAATTCTGCCGGCATTACTTGTCCAGCTCATTCCCGATTCAGGAAAGCGCAAGGCATTGCGGGTTGCCAGCGTTCCGGCTGGAGTCGTATTAACTATAATGCTTGGAATCTCAAGACCTGATCTTGGCGGGATGCCTGAGCGGACCAAGGACGTCGCTGGAATAGTGCAATTCCTGGAAAAATCCTTCCCCGGCTCCACGTTTGTGGTCAGCGGCTATCGTGGTTATGAATTTCTTGCCGCCAAACGGTGGGATCGGTCATGCAACTGGGTGCATACTCTCCAGTTGGACTGGAACGCTGTTGTCGAGGACTATAAAGGGAATGACATCTTCATATTAGTCCCAAAGCCTAAAGGCGCTGACCGTTGGGAGGACATTCAATTGTCCTATCCTGCTATATGGCGGCATGTTCCGGGATTTACTCTTTATGAGTACAATTGGGATGAATGGCTTATCTTGGCCAGCATCGAAGCGCACGAGCCGCTACTGAACCAGCAGTGGACATCCAGATAGGCGATTGTATCGCGTTATGCTCTCCAACCGGACGGCATAAGGCGATCCATGAGCGCTTCGAAGGCATCGTTGTCAAAAAAGCTGATTACAAGCTTCCCGCCTTTACGTTTTGTCTGGATAGTTACCTTGGTGCCCAGACATTCAGTCAACCGCGACTCCAAGTCGGCAATGTGTGCTGTTTTTGGAGTGCCACCGGATTTTAATCGGTGTTGAGGCTGATTTTCAGCCAATCTGGCGGCAAGTCGTTCCGTATCGCGGACGGAAAGCCCTTCCTTTACAACTGTTCGGAACAGTTCCTGCATCAATTCAGGCTCTTTTAAGCTCAGAATCGCGCGAGCGTGTCCGGCGCTAAGAGTTCCTTCAGCTATGCGATCCTGCATTTCAGGGGGCAGATCAAGGAGCCGTATGAAGTTTGCCAGGGAAGACCTTTCGATTCCGATTCGCTCGGCTGCTTCCTCCTGTGTGATACCGAGGCGCGATATCATGGATCGAAACCCTTTTGCTTTTTCGATGGGATTCAGGTCTTCTCGTTGGATGTTTTCTATCAGGGCGATTTCCAGCATCTTTTCGTCCGGAAAGTCCTTATAAACAACAGGAACTGTTTTCAATCCTGCTGCAATGGCTGCCCGTAATCTGCGTTCTCCTGCTACTAATTGTATCCCTTGCGTTGATTTTCTGACAACAAGCGGTTGGAGGATGCCGTTTTTGCTGATTGAATCCACAAGGCCCTGGAATGATGCCCCTGCGATAGTTTCACGAGGCTGGTATGGATTTGGCTTGATATCCGCCGGATTCAGTGCTTGGGTTGTCGTTTCCACAATGGTTTGCTGTTGTTGCGGTATTGCCTGCGGTTGTGGGGTGGCTTTCCGCGCCTCAGATACGCCCCCCAACAACGATTCAAGCCCCTTGCCCAGTTTTTCTCTGGTGGACATTATCCATTCCTCCATTCTCTGAAGACGAAAATGTTTCACGTGAAACAATTTCCTGTGTTTTTAATGGAAAAGCCATCAGCCCTCTCCATGACATATGGTCCGTGGCTTTTCCCTGTTGCATTCAACATATCCATCTCGGAAGCACATTTCCAGGAAATTTCCCTCTTATTACAGAAAAAACCCGCCGCATCTGCTCGGTCTGGCAAACGCGGCGGGTAAATTGTTTCACGTGAAACAATTTTTGTCCTCGTGCCGATCTTATCCCAGGATAGCCTTTAAATCTTCCTCCGGGGTGGTTATCGGCTTCAGGCTGAACTTGTCCTGCAATACGGCAACGACGTTAGGCGTCAGGAAAGCGGGCAGGCTCGGCCCTATCCTGATGTTCTTGATTCCAAGATGCAGAAGTGTCAGCAGGATTGCGACTGCTTTCTGCTCATACCATGATAGAACGAGGGTGAGCGGCAGGTCATTCACGCTGCACTTGAACGCTCCCGCCAGCGCAACTGCTATCTGTATGGCGGAATACGCGTTGTTACACTGTCCGATGTCGAGCAGTCTCGGTATTCCGCCGATATCTCCGAAATCCTTGTCGTTGAAGCGATACTTCCCGCATGCCAGCGTCAGGATCACACAGTCCTGAGGAACAATCTCTGCGAGTTGAGTATAGTAGTTCCGTCCCGGCTTTGCGCCGTCACAGCCACCGATCAAGAAGAAATGGCGTATTTTACCGTCTTTGACCGCGCCTATGACCTTATCCGCCAGGCTGAGAACCACGTTATGATGGAATCCCGTCAGCAGCTTCCCGCCAGTGGTTTCCTGCAGCGGCGGACACGCCGTCGCTTTTGCGATCACTGCCGAGAAGTCATGTCCCTTCAAATGTGTCGCGCCGGGAATACCCGCGATGCCGCAGGTGAAAAGCCTGTCGAGGTATGTGTCCTTAGGCGGCTGCTGTATGCAGTTTGTCGTCGCTAGAATCGCACCCGGGAACTGCGCAAATTCCTTCTTCTGGTTCTGCCACGCAGTCCCGTAATTTCCCACAAGATGTTTGTATTTCTTGAGTTCCGGATACGCATGCAGGGGCAGCATCTCTCCGTGCGTATATACGTTCACGCCCTTCCCCTCGCTCTGCTTGAGCAGTTCGCTGAGGTCCAGAAGGTCGTGGCCCGTAACGAGTATGCCCGGCCCAGCCTTTGTCCCCGTCGAAACTTCTACCGGCCCTGGCTGTCCGAACTTTGCCACATGCGCCTTGTCCAGCATTTCCATGCAGCGCAGGTTCATCTCCCCGCAGCGCAGGACAAGCTCCAGCATGCGGTTCAGATCGAAGTCCACGTTTGTGAGAGTGGCGAACAATGCCTCGTGCATGAAAGCGTCAACCTGTTCATCCTTTGCTCCAAGCTGGCGAGCATGATACGCATATGCGGCCACACCCTTCAGCCCGAAGAGCAGCGTGTCCTGCAGCGATGCGATGTCCTCGTTTTTTCCGCAGACGCCGATCTTTGTGCATCCCGTCCCGCCCGCCGTCTGCTCGCACTGATAACAGAACATTGACATTACTTGTCTCCTTTCAACTGATTACAAGAATCCTTCTCGAATTCTCCCAACACATCAAGCAGAGTAGTCTCCCGCAAGAGCCGGAGCAACTCAGCCTGTAACTCACTTAACTTTGCCGAAATACGACATTCTCCCTGCCGAGGGCATATGCCCTCGCCCAGCAGGCAGCGACTTACAGCCACCGGTCCCTGTATCGCTTCGATCACCTGCGCCAGAGTTATTTCCTTCGGTTCCATCGCCAGGCGAAAACCGCCCGTCGCGCCTCGTTTGCAAACAAGCAACCCGGCTTTCTGCATTCGCTTAAGTATCTTGTGCGAATACGGAAGCGGCACATTGGAAATCCTGGCGAGCTCCGAAGCGGTTCTCGTCTGATCTTTACGTTGCGCCATGACAACCAGTATCCGCATCGCGTAATCAGTATCCTGTCTCAGAAGAGTCATTCTTTTCTCCATGAGATGCTAACCATGCCGACTTCATTCTGGACTATTATTATCCAGAATGGATGATGTGTCAAGCACTTTTTCTTTTTCAATCCATTTTTTATGGTGAATCACGCCATAAGAAATCGTCTTGACCTTCAATGCCGCATATACATATCCTTCAGTCCTTTGCGGACACCGGAAGTTTCCTGATTTCAGAGATTACCGCGTAATTCTTGGCTCCATTTTCCAAGCAATGCTTTTGGCGACATTCCAGAACGTCAGCAAATACTACGGCGCTCAGGTCGTCCTGAACGGCGCGTCGTTCCAGATTTATTCCGACACGAAACTCGGTCTGATCGGACCGAACGGCTGCGGCAAGACGACCATTCTCCGCATCCTGCTCGGTCATGAGCCGCCGACGTCCGGGCTGGCCTCCCTGACGAGCGGGACGCGGGTTGGCTACGTCCCGCAACACGTCGAATACGACGAGGGCGAGACGGTGATGGACCATCTGCTGGCCGACCATGCGCGCGTCGCGGAGGAGTTGCGCGCGCAGGAGGACCGCCTCGCCGCGGCGACGGGGGACGCCGTGCAGAAGGCCATGCGGGCGTATCAGCGCGCGCGGGACGTCTTCGAGCGCACGGGGGGGGATCATTTCCCGGAGCGCGCCCGCGCGATGCTTGACGCGCTCGGCCTTGGGGACCGCTGCGAGCAGTTGATCGGCTCGCTCTCCGGAGGGGAGCGCAACATCCTGTCACTCACCCACGCGCTGCTTGCGGAGCCGGACCTGCTTGTGCTCGACGAGCCTGCAAATCACCTTGATTACCTCGGCGTGGCTTGGCTTGAGGATTTTCTGTCCAAGTTCCGGGGCGCGGTTCTCGTTGTTTCGCACAACCGCTACCTTCTTGACCGCGTGGTCGGCGGCATACTTCAACTTCAAAACGGGAAGATAGACGCTTACACGGGTAATTATTCGGAATACCGCGCGACGCGGCTGCGGGAGCTTATGGCCCAGCAGCGCGAATACGAGGCCAACCAGAAGCGCCTTGCGAAGCTGGAGGCGCTCGTCCTAAAGATGCAGAACATCGCGCAGGGGCACGACGACACGACCTGGGGGAAGCGATTGAAGGCGAGGAGGACGCAGCTTGAGCGCGCCCGCGCGGAGGCAGTTGAAAAGCCGCAACTGGAGGAGGACTCGATCAAGGCCCGATTCACAGCCGAGGCCTCGCAGGCGGACATCGCCCTCGACATGCGCGGGTATACAAAGTCATACGGCGATCTCTCGCTGTTCGAAGGCGCCGACCTCCAGATCTCTTGCGGGGAGAGAGTCGCCCTTGTCGGCGTCAACGGTTGCGGCAAAACGAGCCTGCTGCGGGATGTTGTCGAGCGCGGCTCCTGGGAGAATCCCGTCATCCGCGTCGGCCCGACCATGACCATCGGCTACGGCGCGCAGAATCAGGAGATTCTCAACCACGAGGGAACCGTCCTGGACGAGATCATGAACATTGATTACACGTCCTACGGGACGGCGCGAAGCCTGCTGGCGCGGTTCCTGTTCGACGACGACGATATGAAAAAGAAGATATCGTCGCTTTCCGGGGGTGAGCGCAACCGGCTGCAACTAGCGCGGTTGATGTTGCAGAAACCGAATTTTCTGATCCTCGACGAGCCGACCAACCACCTTGATATCCCCGCGCGGGAAGCGATTGAGGAGGCATTGTCGGATTACGAGGGCACGCTGCTGGTCGTCTCGCACGACAGCTATTTTCTGGACAAGATTGTCACGCGCGTGGTGGAGGCGCGGGACCGGAAGCTCGTTTCGTATCCGGGGGATTTCTCAACGTTCCGATACGTAAGCGGGCAGCTTTTCGAGAAAGCCACGGGGCGAATCTCAACCCGGCGCAAGGAGCGGGAGAAGGCCTCCGACTCGAAGCGCATCAGCAAGAATCGGCTTGCGCAACTGGAGATTAGCATCGAGCGAGGGGAGGCGCGCAAGGCGGAGCTTGAGAAACTCGTGATCGAGGCCTACAGCCGCAACGACTACGTGGAGGGCAAGCGGCTCTCTGAGGAATTGAAGAAGGTTGCTGAGTTGCTGGAGTCGCACTACGAGAAGTGGTTCGCGGCGAACGAGTGAGGCCGCGCGTTGCAATGCAGGGCGGGCGACCGCGCCTTCACGGCTCGCCGCGCCGTATGCGGTTGCCCACGCGGACGCTACGCCGGCTGCATCGCGGCGTCAATTTGCTGTTTCTTGGTTATGGAACACGCCTCGCAGCGGAACTCCGGCTTGGGATCGTCGCGCTTGTCGTAGCCCTTTTTGAAGACCAGGCGATAACCGCGCGACTGCTTTCCGCAATCGCAGCAGAGCACGTTCTCGCGGATTTCCCATTCCTCCCGCAGCTTGCCCGTGAAGATCAGCTTGTCAATCCAGAAGAACCCAAGCCCGCCAATCAGATTCGCCATCGCGGTTGACCACGTAGTCGGCCAGTCCTTCAGCCACACGACGCAGACGGCCAGTATGGGCGTGGACAACTGCCAGCGCACGAGATAAAGCACGTATTTCATGATGAACTTCTTCATTCCGACCCTCCTTCGGTCTGATGAATTCCCCTCGGCGCACTCTCCCCTCAAGCGGCAATATGATGGTCTGAGACTCGCAGGTTGTCAATATCGCGCCGGATTGAGCAGGAGCACGTTGCATCCTCATCCTGTTGGTCGCGGGTTAAACGAAACGCGGGCAACGGCTCATGTCCGCTGCCCGCGTCTTGATCCCATCACTTCCCTTTCCCTCGGGAGAGGGCGACGCGCCGGCCAGGAGCGCCGGGCGAGGGGGAATAATCTACTTCTTCCTCTTGTATGCAATCAGGCCGGCAAGACCGACGCCGAGAAGTACGACCGTGCCAGGTTCAGGAACCGGACCGTGGACCGGACCGGAGATCCCGTTCACCGGGCTTGTGCCAACCGGGACAGGCCACATGGCGGTTTGCGGCCCGCCGAGGCTGCCGTCAATGGACGCCCAAAAGTCCACATCTTCCGGTCGGTCAGGCGAAACGAATCCGAAGTTGTAGACACCAGGCGGCGGCGGCGCTCCGGGATTAGACCAAGACACCGAGCCGGCAGTCGCGTGGTCTGGGCCGGGGGACGGTAATCCTATCGGGGTGAAGGCCGACGAGGCCGTAAATATGTTTGATGAAAGCATCCCCGTTCCCCATCCGGCAGTGTCCACTATGCCGAAAATGTTAGAGGAATCCACGCCTACCTCAAACAACAGGAACGCGTCGCCAGGCGCTACGGTAACCTGATACTCGTATGGCGTCCCGAGCACGGGGATCCCGCCACCGCCAATCTGGAACGGGTTGCTGATCTCAATGACTTGGAAAGCGCTCGCAACTCCGGCGAACGCAAGCAACATTAACGCAAGTACGGCGCAGACTTTTCTCATTCGCGGTACCTCCCTAATGCCACCGACGATAGACACACAATTGAACACAATACACATCTATCATGCGCGACGGGTTAAATCAATAGGCATTTCGAGTCTTTTTAATGGACTCTCTATTTTCCACGTATAGTACCGTTGATGTTCCCCGCAGCGGCAAGCAGATGACTCACAAGCCTGGCTATCTCCTCCACCCCCAGCGTCTCAGCCCTTGCGGAGGGATCGAACCCCCATTCCCGCAACATCTCCCGCGCATCCATGTAGGGTGGGTTCTTAGCGAAGCGTGAACCCACCGAATCTTCCGACGGATAAGGGCATGCCGCTGATACTTCAGCGTGGGTGCAAGCACCCACCCTACTTTTTTCCGTGCGGGCGCAGGCACCCTCTCCACAGGATTTCTCCATCATGCGCTTCACGACGTTGCCGAGGGTTTTGCGCCGCGTGGCGAACAGTTCGCCGACAATTATCTCAAACTGCCTATAGGCCGCCTTAGGCTTCGAAGAATCGTTTTCCGGGCCTTGCATCAAGAGATGCGCCGCCCGGTCCCTGTCCACCGCCAGCCTCACCAGGGCCGATTCAACCTCCGGCTTCGGCCAGAAGGCCGACGCAGGCACTTTTCTCACGATTTCCACATCACACCACAACTGGACGCAGATGCTGAGCAGGCCGTATTCTCGCGTTCCCGGCTTCGCCGCGATCCGCTCCGCAACCTCCTTCTGGATCATGAATAACATTCGCTCAAAAGGCGCTTCCGCCCGCAGGATGGCCATTATTATTGCCGTTCCAGAGGAATACGGGAGATTCGAGATGCAGATGCGCTCCGTGCCGCTTTGAGCCGCCCTTTTCCCAACCTCTTCAAAAACAAGGGGTTGCAACTCGCCGTTTTTGGTGAGCGCATCGGCATGAATCAGCGTCAGATTCTGTATGTCGCCCAGTCGTTCCACGCATATCTCGTAAAGCATATCGTCAATTTCAACAGATACGACTCTTCCCGCGTTTTCGCAAAGCGCGCGCGTCATATCCCCAGTGCCGGGGCCGATCTCCAGCGCTATCTCGTTCCCGCTCAATCCAATATCGCTGACAATGGCATTTATCAGGCAGGGATCGAGGAGAAAATTCTGCCCCAGATTCTTGCGCGGTCTGAAGCCGCGTTCTTCAAGAATTCGGCGGGGATTCAGCTTTCGAAGATTGCCGCCGCGTCCCCGTTCAGATTCCATATTTCTTTGTTGTTCGCCCGTTTTGAAATGCGGCAGGTTGGCCCCCGCGCAGTTTCCACCGGGGTTTTTCGTCATGCGAACGGGAAATCCTTCGGAACCACCACAATTCCGCCGGGGCTGACCGTGAATCGCTTGGCGTCCTCCGCCGGGTCAACGCCGATGCGCGTGCCGTTCGGAATCGCCACACGCTTGTCAACGATCGTTTTGCGCAGGACGCAATCGAACCCGACCTGAACGTCGTCAAAAAGAATCGAATCCTCAACGTAGCTGCGGCCCTCGATCTTCACGCCCGGGGAAAGGATGGAACGCTTCACGGTTGCGCCGGAGATGATGCAACCGTCGCACATGAGGCTGTCCAGCGCCTGCGCCCTCCGCCCTCCCGGATGCTCATCGGAAAAAACCGTTTTTGCGGGCGGTTTCTGCGGCTGCCATGTCCTGATCGGCCAGGAGGGATCATAAAGATCAAAGAGGGGGTCAACGGCGCAGAGGTCCATGTTGGCCTCCCAGTACGCCTCAAGCGTCCCGATGTCCCGCCAGTACTTCATCTGTTTCTTGTTTTCATCCCTGAACGAATAGGCGAACACTTTGTCGGAGCGGACCATTTCCGGGATGATGTCTTTGCCGAAATCATGGCTGGAGGCGCGGCGGGAATCCTCGCTGCTCCGCTGCACGAGGATTCTGGTATTGAAGAGATACACGCCCATGTTAATCAGCGCTTTCGTCGGGTCACCCGGAATTGGCGGCGGATTGGCGGGCTTCTCCTTGAAATCCGTAATCCTGAAGTTCGAGTCAACCTGCATTACGCCGAACCGGGAGGCGTCGCCGACGGGGAACTCCATGCAAGCCACGGTCAGATCGGCGTTTTTCTCGATGTGCGCGCTGATCATCTGGCGGTAGTCCATCTTGTAGACGTGGTCGCCGCTGAGGATCAGAACGCGCTCGGGGCGTTCCTGCTCAAGGGTATAAACGTTCTGGAAGATGGCGTCCGCCGTGCCGAGGTACCAGTGCGAGGCCTGGCGCAACTGCGGGGGGACGCTTTCGACGTATTCCCCCAGCTCATGGTTGAAAATTCCCCACGCTTCCCTGAGGTGGCGGTCAAGGGAAATGGACTTGTATTGCGTCAGGACCGCGATTCGCCGCAGTCCGGAATTCAGGCAGTTGCTGAGGCTGAAGTCAATGATGCGGTATTTCCCGCCGAAGGGGACGGCGGGCTTTGCGCGATCCTTCGTGAGGGGGTGGAGCCTTTCGCCCTGCCCGCCCGCCAGGACCATTACCAGTGTTTCCTTGAGCAGTTCCTGTTCGGACTTCATGCGCGAAGATTCCTTCGGAGAAGGTTTCCGGAATTTACGGTTTTGCGGCTCGGGCGCGGCGGCGTCATTGCCGCGCTACGCCTTGCCTACTTTGCCGAGGACACGTTTGACGGTTTCCTTCAACTCCGTCAGGTCCGGGGACTTCACGACGTAAGCGTCAGCAGCCCAGGTCATGAAATTGTTCTTGTAGTTGCGATAGGCGGTGTTCAGGATAATCGGAATCTGGTTGTCCCTGCTGAGCATGCGGCCCATGGCCTCAATGCCGTCCATCTTCGGCATGTTAATATCCATAATGACCAAGTCGGGGCGGTTTTTGTCCACGAAACCAAGCGCTTCCTTGCCGTCGGTGACGTAGTCAACCTTGTAGCCTTCCTGCTCAAGCTCCTGCTGGTAGAGCAGGCACTGGTTTTCGTCGTCTTCGACCAGAAGTATGTGTATCATTGCGATACTCCGCCTGTCAGGAAATCGTGTTCCGCCCGGCAAAAGTCAGCGCAACGGGCGTCATTTTATCAAACCGCTTTCTCCGGCCAGGTCGAGGAATTCATTTTTTTCAAGGTCCGTAATCTTCTTGCCTCGTTTGGCCAGCTTTTCGTTGAACTGGAGCGCGCTTTCCTGCATGTGTCCGTGCGTCTCCTGCGATCCGCCCATCAGCAGGAAGTTCGGGGCGGTCGTGACTCTTTCGTGCCCGTCCTTGCCGTCCAGTCCGACGCCCAGGACGCCGTGCACCTTGAATTCTTCCTTCTCTTTCGCTGGTCTGAACATTAAAGCCGTGTCCCTTTGGAACGCCCGCGCCGGCACAAATCCGGCCGCCGCGGCCATTCCGCGCTTCTCCCATTTTGCATTATTCTAAGAATCCCGGCCTCTTATCGCAAACAAAATCCGAACGGAACGCTCTTCCGCTGTACGGTGATATTCGCCGGAGATTGCCCGCACTTTCAGGCAATACCGTTGACCAAGGCGCGGATTTCGCGTATTCGTTATCCGTCATCGCCCGGCCCTGGCGCAGAAACGGAGGAAACGCCCATGTCGCAGCAACGCCGCGACGCGCTCTTGGACCTTTTCAACAACCGCGCCCCCATCGCCCGCTTCTTCGGCATGAGGCTGTCCTACAACGAGAAGACCGAAGCCGTCCTCGACATGCCTTACAATCCCAACCTCGATCACGCCCTCGGCGGGATTCACGGGGGCGCTTACGCCGCGATGCTCGACAACGCGGGATGGTTCACAGCCGCCGCTGCTCATGACGAATCGTGCTGGGTCGCTACGTCGGAAATCTCAATCCGCTACCTGCGTCCCGCCAAAGGTTGCGCTCTGCGCGCCGTCGGGCACATGCTAAAGAGCGGCAAACGGCAGGACGTCGTCGTCATGGAACTCCGCGACGACAAGGGGAACCTAGTCGGCCACGCCACCGGCACTTTCATCCTGCTCGAAGACGTCGGCCTAGACCGCGCCCTCAAACCGCAACCCGGGCGACCGTCATGAGGGATCCATACCGTTTTTTACTCATGCTTGCGCGGGGGGTAATGTCAGGTTTTCGAGCGTCCCAATCCGGCAGGGAGAAACATACATGAAAGTCCTACTTCTCGGCGGATGTGCGGACATGGCCGTCCCCATGCTCCGCTTCCTCGGCGACGATCCCGCAGTCGAGAGCGTGTTGATAAGCGATCTGAACGCGGAGAGGGCCTCTGCCCTTGCCGCGCAGCTGGGGGGCAAGTTCACATCCGCCGGTTGTGACGCCAACGATCCCGCGCGAGTCGAATCCCTGATGTCCGGCCATGACGTCGCCGTGTGCTACATCGGGCCTTTTTACTTCTTCGAGAGGAAACTCGCGGCCTGCGCCATCCGCGCCGGAATCCCCTATGTTTCCATCGCAGACGACTTCGACGCGTACCTGGACGTGATGAAACTTGACGGCGAGGCCAGCGCCGCCGGAGTCAAAATCCTCACCGGCTTCGGCAATTCTCCGGGCCTTACGCAGATTCTTGCCCGCAAGGGCTACAATGAGGTTCCCAATCCGTTCCGGATCAGCGTGAACTGGTGCGGCGGATCGGATGAGGCGGTCGGCCCGTCGAACCTGACGCACGTTTTCCACATTTTTAACGGCGCCGCTCCTCAATGGATTGAGGGCAGGCGCGTCATGTTGAAGGCAGGAGGGGGAAGAAAACTCGTCGAATTCCCCGCGCCCGTCGGGAAATGCCCGGTTTATCACACCGGCCACGCCGAATCGGTAACGTTGCCGGAGAATCTTGCGGGATTGCGCGAAGTCACCGTCCACGGCGGCACGAGTCCGGCATACATTGTAACACTTATCAAGATGATGAGCGCGCTGGGCCTGTTTCGCTCGCATTCGCGCCGCGTCTCAATGGCGTCGTTCTTTCACCGAATCGAGGGATGGTTCGCCTCCGCGGGGCAGGACAAATCCGTCGGCCGCGTCGAAGTCTACGGAGCTGACGGGGGGGCAGAGGTTTGCCGTTGTTTCACATACGTTGGACATATCGCGGACATTACCTCCGCCCCGGCGTATCTTGCGGCGAAATGGCTTTGCGAAGGCCGGTTCGACGCCAAGCCCGGCGGTGTCTACGCGCCGGAGAGGATACTGGATGCCCCGGATGAATTCATAGAAGACCTGAAGAAACTTGGCGTTCAAATCGCGGAACTGCCGGTTGCCTGAACGCCCTATTTTTGCGTATCCGGCCTTACTGCCCATCGCCGGTTGGCTCCGGTTCCTGTTCGGATTCCTCGTTCTCCTTCTTTTCCCGCGCAGGGCCTGCCGACGCCTGTGTCAGTTCTTCAAGTCTTTTTGCCACCAGATAGTTCACGGTGCCTTCTGGGAATTCTCCCCTTTCGTTCTCTTCCCCGGCTCCCTGTCCGGTCAGAAGCTCAATGCCCTGCTCTACGGTCTCGACTGCCCATATGTGAAATTTTCCCTCGGCAATGGCCGCGCGGACATCGTATCTCAAGGTCAGATTGCGAATATTGGCCGCAGGGATCATTACGCCTTGTGTTCCTGTCAGTCCTCGCGCATTGCATGCGTCAAAGAATCCTTCAACTTTTTCCGTTACGCCGCCTACGGGTTGTATGTTTCCCCGTTGGTCAACGGACCCGGTCACTGCAACGTCTTGCCGCAGAGGCAGTTCGGACAAGGCGCTGATGATCGCGTAAAGCTCCGTGGAGGATGCGCTGTCTCCGTCAACCTCTTCATAGAGTTGTTCAAATGCGATGCTTGTGGAAAATCCCACAGGTTTCCGAGCGGCATACTTCCCGCCCAGATAACCGGTCAGGATCATTATTCCCTTGTTGTGGATACGCCCGCTCATCTTGGCCTCGCGCTCAATGTTGACCACGCCGCCGCGCCCGGCGAAGACACGGGCCGTGATGCGGCTTGGTTTCCCGAAGACGTGATCCGAAAGGCTGATAACTGCCAGACCGTTGACCTGGCCGATTGCTGCGCCGGTCACGTCTATCCTGAGCGTTCCGTCGGTAATAAGCTCCTGGAGTCGTTCTTCTATTCTGTTTGAGCGTTGTTCGGTTTCTGAAAGGGCTTTGCGGACGTCCTCGTAGGATATTGTTTCGCCCCCTCTTTCTCTTGCCCAATAATTAGCCTCTCGTATGACGTCGGCTATGCGGGAGAAGGTGATCGCCAGTTTATTCTGATCAGCAGCCAGGCGGGACGCGTGTTCCACAACGCAGGCCGCGCCGGAGCGATCCATATGGGCCAGATTTTCGTCCCGGCAGAGTTGCCCGATGAACTCGGCGAATTTCCGAACGTTGTCGGGCGTTCGGGGCATCTGGTAATCGAAATCCGCGCGTATCTTGAACAGATTCCTCAGGTCTTCGTCGAGGCTGTTCATCATGTAGTAAACCATTGGACTACCAACTATTATGACTTTTACATCGAGCGGTATCGGTTCCGGTTCGAGCGTTGTTGTGCTTATGATTCTCAGTTGCTCGTTGATTTCCTCGGTCTTTATCCGCCTGTCCTTCAGGGCGCGTTTCAGGGCGTCCCAGGCGAACGGGTGCCGAAGCAGCGGCATTACTTCAATGACGAGGTAGCCGCCGTTGGCGCGGTGGAGCGCCCCGGCCCCTATCATGGTGAAATCCGTCAGAAGCGCGCCCATGACCGCCCGGTGTTCAATGCGTCCAATCAGATTGTTAAAGGTCGGGTTGCTTTCCACGACAACCGGCGCGCCCTTCAAACGGGAATTATCCACAAGAAGGTTCACGGTATAACGGCTGAAATCGGTCTTGTCCTGCATGAACGGCGCCAAGAAGGGATTCTCAGGCGGCGGGGGTTCCTTCCCGGATGCCGCTTCGCGGAACTGCCCGACGTTCCTCAGGATATCCTTTTCCACATCACCAATATATTCAAGGATTTGTGGCAATTCGGCATATCGCTGTCGCAACTCTGTCATTACATGTTCCACGGCGAAGGCCGCGGCATGGTGCGCGAGTTCTTCCAGCTTCTCCTTTGCCTCCTTTTCCATTTTGCGAATCCGCTGCATCACTTCGCCCATATCCGACTTGAATTCGCGCCCCTGCTCCTCGATCCGTTTGCGCGTCGCCTCGTCCAGTCCTCCGAATTCTTCCGGGGACAATGGTTTTCCATCTTTCGTTGGAACCAGCGCGACACCGTTCGGCGCCTGCTGGACTGCGAAGCCGCGTTCCTGGGCGCGTTTTTCCAAGTTAGCCAATTCCGCCGCCCGCGCTATCTGAAAGGCTGTTGAAACCTCCTCGGTCTGCTGGCGGAAGCTCTGGCCCTCGAAGGCGCGGGGGATTTGCGCCCTTGCCGCCTCGATGAAGGCTTCCATATCCCGCTGGAACTGTTTCCCGCGTCCGGACGGAAGGCGGACTGCTCGCGGTTTGTGTTTATCCTCAAAATTCTGAACGTAACACCAGTCGTCCGGTGTCGCCGCTTTGGCGGCTTCCCGCTCCAAAAGGGTTTTTACTGTCGTCATCCTCCCGGTCCCAACAGGGCCGGTCACGAAAATATTGAACCCCTCGGATTCAATCTTAACCCCCAGGTCTACGGCTTTCTGGCCTCGCGGTTGCCCAATTACATTTTTTTCCGTCGGCAGTTCCGCGGTCGTCTCGAAATTAAATACTGCCGGATCGCAGACTGCGGCAGTTTCTTCCGCCCTCAATTCTCTTGCTTTCACTGACACGTTGTTTCCTCCAAGGGGGTTTTTTGCGTTTTTGTCTGGCGCGTGTGCGAATAAGGCAGTGCGTGCTCGTCGCGCCTGTGTGAATCCGGGCGGGAAGTGATATACGGATTTGTTCCGCCGGGGTTCAGAGTGCCAAGCCTTTTCAGCGTCCGGAACTCACACGCTTTGTGTGTCCTCTTGTACCCCGTCCTTACGCTTGCGTCCAGTTTTTTACCCAGTTCCGCGGCGGGTTATTCTTCTTCCTTGCATATCTCTCACAGATTATTGACATTAAAATGCGTTTCTGTTATGTTGTTTCGCCGTCGGGATATTTTCCTTTTTCGCCTGGTTCTGTTTTCATTTTCAGGCGATCCTGAGATGTTGTCCCGATGAAAACTCCGGTGAAAACCGCCTGTTTCCCGGTGATAACCAGGACGATGTAGCGGCGATCTCTGCGGTTGTTGTCTGATGAGAGCGTTCACTTGGCAGGTTTCGTCCTGCTTTTCTTCTTTTTTTTTCAGGCTTTCATCATGGTTATCATCACTCTTTTGCGGTCTTTGGCGTGTTGTAACTCTGTATCATTCGGGGAGTTGCACCGCGGCATTTCTGGTTGTCATCATTTTCGTCACAGGTTGTTAATAGTTTCTGCTACTGATGGTTTAACACTTAATACAATAAGGAAAGAGCCATGAAGCTAACATGTCAACGCAAGGAGTTGAATGAGGCCCTACAGATTTTGGGAACCATCGTTTCACCTGCGGGAACGAGGCCTCTTTACTCAAATGTTCGTCTTGAGGCAACAAAGGAAGCAGTTATAGTCTCTGCGACTGATTTGGAGGTCGGGGCAAAGTTGAAGATTCCGGTAGAGAAGGTCGGCGAGGAGGGTGTGGTGTTGGTGCCGCACTCGCATTTTTCAGCAATTTTGAGGGAGACGACAGCCAGCGATCTGGAGTTCACCGAGGAGAACCTCGTGATGGACGTCCGCGGAGGCACGAGCCACTTCAGGATTCTTTGCGAGGGAGTGGATGAGTTTGAAGACGTCACCGGTTTCGGCGATGGCCCAGCAGTTGAGATAGACAGGGAAGCGCTGGCCGAGATGATTCGGCTGACGGCGTTCGCAATCGCGGGTGAGGAAGGGCCGTTCGCGTTGCGCGGCGTGCTTTTGAGCATCTCTGGGAAGAACATTGAGATGGTAGGAACAGACGGCAGGCGACTTTCGCGCGTGAAGAAGAAGGTGAATAATCCGGAAGATGCGACGATGCAGGGAATAGTGCCGCGCAAGACGCTTGATCTCCTGGCAAAGCTGCCTGGCGATGCGGGAGGGGCGTTGGCGTTGAGAATAGAGGAGAGGCAGATTGCGGGAGCGACCTCAAAGGGAGAGTTGCGGGGTCAACTGATAGAGGGACAGTTCCCGGACTACGAGCGGGTGATACCAAAGAGCGGCAAAATAAAGGTGGATATGCCGGTGGCGCAATTCCTCTCATGTGTTCGACAGGCGGCCTTGATAACAACGGAAGAACAACCGGCGATGCGATTGACGATACAACCCGGCAAGGTTCTTTTCGAGGCGGAATCCGCGGACGTGGGAAGCGCGGACATTGACATGGCCTGCGATTACCAGGGGGAGGAGTGTTCGCTGCTGTTCAATCCGAAGTTTCTAATAGATGTGCTTCGGGCGATAGCGGAGGAGCAGGTGCGCTTCGAAGTGACGGACTCGGAGAACGCTGTAGCGATGCGGGCCGGACATAATTTTGTCCATGTACTGATGCCGATAACAGAGGGGGCCGGATCAGGGCGGTGAAAGATTTGCGAGCGTACGGGATACCCGCCGGAGGCGGCGGGGCGCGCAGGATAGGAGACTTGGCGCGCGATTACCTGGAGGGAGTCGGCAAAGGGCCCCAGAGAAATCTGAACAGGATCAGGAGGGTCTGGGAGAGTCTGACGACGGGTGGCGGCGCCACGTCGGTGAGGTCATTTCAGAAGGGAGTCGCAACGATAGAAGTATCCTCCTCGGCGCTGCTTTACGAACTGGCAAATTACGAGCGCGAACAACTACTGGCCAGCCTTCAGAAGGAGCTGCCGGGATGCCATATAAGGAAGCTTGAGTTCAAGCTTTCGTCCGGAGGGGTTTGATGGAGAAGTACGACGCGAGTTCGATACGCGTACTAGACGGCATAGAGCACGTGCGGAAGCGGCCGGCCATGTATATCGGCGACACCACCACGAGGGGAATGCACCACCTTGTGGAGGAGGTGGTCGCGAACAGCGTGGACGAGGCGATGGCCGGAGTCTGCACGCACATAGAAGCGCGCATCCAGGATGACGGCGCGGTTTCCGTGACCGACGATGGGCGCGGAATACCGGTGGACATACACCAGGAAACGGGCAAGCCCGCGTTGGAGGTAGTGCTCTGCACGCTGAATGCCGGGGGCAAGTTCGACCGGGAAAGCTACAAGATGGCCGCCGGTCTTCACGGCGTGGGCGTGTCGTGCGTGAATGCGCTGAGCGAGTGGATGGAGGCCGAGGTCTGGCGCGACGGGCAGGCCAACTACCAGCGATTCGAACGCGGAGAGCCGGCCAGCGCCCTTGAGAAACGCGGCCGCACGGACAGGCGCGGAACGCGCATAGTCTTCAAGCCCGACCGGGAGATATTCGGAAATCTTCAGTTCGACTACGGCGTAATCGCCTCCAGGCTTCAGGAGCTTGCTTTCCTGAACAAGGGACTAACCATCACGCTCAAGGACGAGCGGGACGGGAAGGAGGCGTCGTTCTGCTACAAGGGCGGCATAAGCGAGTTCATCGCAAAACTAAACGAAGGCAAGGGAACCATCCATCCGGACGTGATTTACTGCGAGAGACTGGAAGGGGACGTGCTGTGCGAATATGGGTTCCAGTACAATTCCGGGTACAGCGAGACTGTGCTCAGCTTCGCGAACAACATACGCACGATCGAGGGCGGAACGCACATGAGCGGGTTCCGCGCGGCGCTGACCCGGACGCTGAACAACTACGCGAAAACCGCCGTCGGCATTAAGGATGACCAGATTCCGCAGGGGGAGGATTACCGCGAAGGGTTGGCGGCGATCATCAGCGTCAAGCTGCCTGAACCACAGTTCGAGGGGCAGACGAAGGCGAAGCTTGGCAATCGCGAGATACAGGGAATAGTCGAGCAGGTTATTAATGACTCTCTTTCGCAGTATTGCGAGGAGAATCCGGCGGCAGCCAAGGCGATTGTGGCAAAGGCGGTAGAGGCCGCCAGGGCGAGGGACGCAGCCCGGCGGGCGCGGGATCTGACGAGGCGAAAAAGCGCGTTGAGCGGCGGAGGGCTGCCGGGCAAGCTCAGCGACTGCTCCAGCCATAACGTCGAGGAGACGGAGGTCTATTTCGTCGAGGGCCAGAGCGCCGGAGGCACGGCGTGCATGGGGCGCGACCGGCGATACCAGGCGATATTGCCACTCAAGGGTGTGATACTGAATGTGGAGAAGGCGCGCGTTGACAAGATGCTGGCCAACGAGGAGATCGGCAACATAATAACCGCGTTGGGCACGGGCATAGGCGCAGACGAATTCGACATAGCAAAGCTGCGATACGGCAAGCTCGTGATCATGACCGACGCGGACGTGGACGGCGCACATATACGAACGCTTCTGCTCACGTTCTTTTTCCGGCATATGCCGAAGCTCATTGAGCAGGGGCGGCTTTTCGTCGCGCAGGCGCCGCTGTACAAAATCCGCAGGCGCAAAATGACGGAGTATCTTTACGATGAGCGGCGACTCCAGGAAGCGCTCATAAAACTAGGCGCGGAGGGAACCGTTCTGCGGGTGAAGCGAAAGAATCCCGACGCCGAGATGTCGCTTGAGGGTGAGAAGCTGATTGAGACGCTCAGGCAGCTGTCGCTCATGGAAGCGCACGCCCAGGTGACCAAGCGGCGAGGCATCGCGTTCGAGAAGTTTATCTGCCTCCGCGGCGGCGAGGGAGGGAAGCTACTTCCGAGAACGCGGTGCATCCACCACGGGTCCGACACGAAAGTGTCTGAAGTTTTTTTCTACGGCGCCGGCGACTACGAAAGTTTCGCGCGCGCGGAGGCGGAAAGGCTTCACGCGGAGCAGAAGGAACTGACGGTTATTGACGAGAGCGACTTCGTGCCGGATCGCTCGAAGCGTTTCCGCAACCTTCTGCGCGTGCAGGAGTTGCATTTTTCAAAAGAGATTGAAGCGACGCTGATCCTGCTGGAGGACTCCGGGCTGGACGTATCGCGCTACTTCCCGAAGGAGGGGCAGGACGACGCCGTGGAGATGTTCATCGAGAACGAAGGCGAGAAAGTCCGCGTTGATTCGATCTCCGAACTGCTCCCGACGGCAAGGCAGTTGGGACGCAAGGGGTTGGATGTGCAGAGGTACAAAGGACTGGGCGAGATGAACGCCGATGAGCTTCGGGAGACGACGATGTTGCCCGGTCAGCGCACGCTGGTGCGCATAACGGTCGGGGACGCCTACAAGGCGGACGAGTACTTCACCACGCTGGCCGGCAAGGACGTGGGACGGCGGCGGCGGTTCATCGAGCAGCACGCCCTGGAAGTCAAGAATCTTGACGTATAGACCCGGCCCTGACGGGAGGGCGGAGGGACGAAGGAGAAGGATCGCAAATGTCGGAAGAAACGCCCAAGAACCAGGAAATAATCCGCGATCTCCACATCGAAGACGAGATGAAGGACTCTTATCTGACGTTCGCGATGAGCGTCATCATAAGCCGCGCCCTGCCGGACGTGCGGGACGGCCTGAAGCCGTCGCAGCGGCGCATCCTCGTCGCGATGAACGATCTGAACCTGACGCCGAGGTCCAAGTTCAGAAAGTGCGCGAAGATATGCGGCGACACCAGCGGCAACTACCACCCCCACGGCCAGGAAGTCGTTTATCCGACACTGTATCGCATGGCGCAGGACTTCAACATGCGTTATCCACTGGTGGACGGCCAGGGGAACTTCGGCAGCATGGATGGCCACCCGCCGGCGGCCATGCGCTACACGGAGGCCAGACTTTCCGCCGTGGCGATGTCCATGCTGGAGGACCTGAAGGAGGACACGGTAGACTTCCAGCCCAATTATGACGAGACGCGGGACGAGCCGGTCGTTCTGCCCGGTGCGTTTCCGAACCTGCTGGCCAACGGCACGTCGGGCATCGCCGTGGGCATGGCCACGAGCATCCCGCCTCACAACCTGCGGGAGATATGCGACGCCATAACGCGCGTGATTGACGAGCCGACGGTTTCGGTCACCGAGCTGGCGCAGATCGTCAAAGGCCCTGATTTCCCCGGGGGGGGGATAATTTGCGGGCGCAGCGGCGTCTTGAGCGGATACAGGTCCGGGCGCGGCATCATCACCGTGCGCGCAAAGCATCATTTTGAGGAAAAGCGCGGGGGGAAGGACAGCATCGTTTTCACGGAGATTCCCTACCAGCTCAGCCGGGACAAGATATGCGAGCGCATAGCGGAGCTGGTCAAATCCGGCGAGCTGGACGACATCGCAAACATAAACAACGAAAGCGACAAGGACGGGACGCGCATCGTCGTCGAGCTGAAGAAAGGCTCCGACAAGGAGATCGTGCTGAACAATCTCTGGGAGCACTCGCAGCTCCAGAGCACGTTCAGCATCATCATGATCGGCATCGTGCGCGGCAGGCCGGACACGGTCAACCTGAAGGACCTGGTAAATCTCTACATCCTTCACCGCCGGGAGGTAATACGAAGGCGCACCCAGTTCCGGCTGGACCGGGCCGAGGCGCGGGCGCACATACTGGAAGGCCTGCGCATCGCGCTGGACAATCTGGACGCGGTCATCGCGTTGATCCGCTCGTCAGCGTCGGCGGACGAGGGGAGGGCGCGGCTCATGGCGCAGTTCGCGCTATCGGAAATACAGGCCAACGCCGTGCTGGGCATGAGGCTGCAGCAGTTGACCGGTCTTGAGCGGGCAAAGATTGACGAGGAGTGGGGCAGGCTTCAGGTGGAAATCGCGGACCTGCGCGCCATCCTTGCGGACGAAAAGCGGCTCATGGCGATCATCCGCGACGACATCGTGAAAATACGCAACGAGTTCGGCGACGAGCGCCGCACACAGATTGACGAGAACGAGCTTGAGTCAATTGACAACGAGGACCTGATCGCGGAAGAGAAGATGGTCGTGACGATCAGCCACGGCGGCTACGTCAAGCGCATGCCGCTGGACCTTTACCGCAGCCAGGGGCGCGGCGGCAAAGGCGTGAAGGTCGCCGGGCTGAAGGAGGACGATTTCCTCGAACACCTGTTCATATGCTCGACGCACGATTATCTGCTGCTCTTCACGAACAAGGGGCGGGCCTACTGGCTGAAGGTCTACGAGCTGCCCTCCATGAGCAGGACGTCCGCCGGGCGCGCGATGGTCAACGTCATCCGGATGAGTTCCGACGAGACCATCACGTCAATTTTCCCCGTGCGCAATTTCGACGACGTCAGACAACTGGTGCTGGCGACGGCGCGCGGGGTCATCAAGAAGACGCCGTTAGGCGCCTACGGCAAGCGCGGACAGGGCGGAATCGTTGCGATTGACCTGGACGAAGGGGACTCGCTCATCGGCGTCCGGTTGACCGACGGAGATGAGGAGCTGATGCTCTGCACCGCCAAGGGTTACGCGGCGCGATTCCATGAGAAGGGCGTGCGCAGCATGGGGCGCTCGGCGCGCGGAGTGCGCGGGTTGAAACTCCGCTCCGGAGACGAGGTAGTCGGCCTGGCGGTTGTTAATGCGGACATGACGCTGCTGACGGTGTGCGAGAAGGGTTACGGGAAGCGCAGCGAATTTACGGAGTATCCGGCGCACCATCGCGGCGGCCAGGGCGTCATTGACATTCAGACGACCAAGCGGAACGGGCCTGTGATAGCGGCGCTGGGCGTTCACAAGGACGACGAGGTGATGCTCATGACGCGGCAGGGCAAGGTTGTGCGCACGGCCGCGAAAAAGATAAGCCGCGTTGGGCGCAACACACAGGGCGTTCGACTGATATCGCTGGACGAACAGGACATCCTTGTCGGCGTCGCAAGGGTTGTGCCGGAGGACGAGGACGAGTCAAGCGCGGAGGTGACGTTGGACGGACCGGCGAACGCTGAGCCGCGCGAGGTCAGACTGCCCGAGGACAACATGGAGGACGGGGAGTTAGACGAGACCGACGCGGAACAAAATGATGAAGACGAGGGCAGCGACTACGACATCGGCTGAGCGCCGGGCGGAAGGACGAATATGATGGACGGTGCGCCGGGCATAAGCCGCCGCAGATTGCTGGCCCGCGCCGCGGGCGCGGCCGCATCGGCGGGGTTTGCGGGGCTGACGGGGGGGAGGGTATTGGCGGAGGGAAGGAAGACAGCGCGCGTGGTCGTCGCGCGGGACGATGCCGTCAGAACGGACGACGCGACTCTCAATCCCGGCGAAATCCGCAAGATGCTTGACGAGGCGGTCAGACGCCTGACGGACGCGAAGGACGCGCGGAGCGCGTGGGGAGCGCTTTTCTCGAAGCACGACGTCGTCGCCGTGAAGGTCAACTGCCTGGGGATGGGGACGAATCCGGCGGTCGCGCTGGCGGTAGCCGAGGGGATTGTGTCGGCGGGCGCGCCGTGGGGCAACATCATCTTTTGGGATCGCAGCGACAGGGAACTGTCTGCCGCGGGGTTCGAGATTCAAACGGGATCGGCGAGGCTGCGCGCGTTCGGAACGGACAATCCTGCGGGGGGGGGCTATGGAAATGAGATAGAGTTCGCCGGGAGCGTCGGGAGCCTGTTCAGCCGGATATTGACCGGCGCGGCGACGGCGGTGGTGAGCGTCCCCGCGCTGAAGGATCACGATCTTGCCGGCGCGAGCCTGGGCATGAAGAACTTCTTCGGGGCGATCCATAATCCGAACAAATACCACGGGAACAACTGCGATCCTTATATCGCTGAGCTTTGCTCGCATCCATGCATAGCAAAGAAATTGCGGCTGGTTGTTGTTGACGGGACGCTGGCCCTGGCCAACGGCGGGCCTGCTCTCAACCGGAAATTCGCGTGGAACTACAACGGGCTGATTGTCGGGAAGGACATGGTTGCCGTTGACCGGGTCGGCGTGGATACCATTGAAGCGCGACGGAAGGAGTTGCAGTTGCCGACGCTGGAGAAGCTGGGCCGAGCGCCGAAATATATTGAAACCGCCGCAAAGCTGGGACTAGGAATCGCCGCAGAGGCGAGCATTGAACGCGTTGAGATATGAACGATTGATGCCGGACGCGGTTAAACGTCACGGGGCGACGCATGACAAATGCGACGCCCCGCAATTCCGTTAGAAAAACGCCTATCCCGAAATTACAGCCCCTTGATGGCCGTGGACTTCGTGCTCTTCTCAATCTCTTTGCCCGTCACCTCGCGGCCCTTGGCCTGGGAGAGATAGATGCCTTCGCTGATCTTCATGGCCGCAAGAGCCAACCCCGTCGTGTCCATCAGCGGAACGCGGTCCTGCAGCGCGGCGATCCAGTGATGCTGCGGGCTGTCGTAGGCGTTCGTGTCGGGTATGCATTGATGCCATCGCCAGTCCGCCGAGCCGAGGTCGAACGTGCCGTTCATCTCCATGTCCTCGATCGTCCTGTGGTAGCTGAACGGGCTGAGCTTCACGCCGCCCTTTGAGCCGAAGATACGGCTGCTGTCTCCGCCGTCCATGTGGACCGCCCAGCTTTCCTCCAGGCAGAGGCTGATGCCGCCGGCGAGGCGGATGAAGCCGAGGGCGAGTTCCTCGACGCTGTACATCCCTTTCTTGCGGCGGTCTTCGTACATGTCCGTCTCCTGATGTGTTGCGCCGGAGACGGAGAGGATTTCCGGGTTGCCCAGCAGGTACATGACCTGCGTAATGTGGTAGACGCCCATATCGAAGAGCGCGCCGCCGGCGGCGACGGGCTTCTGCACGAAGAAGGACGTGCCGTAGCCGTCAACGTAGGGGCGGCCGCGGCGGCGGAATCCCTTGGAATGCGCGGAGTAGATTTTGCCCAGGTGGCCGCCGTCTATCAGGCGTTTTGCGGCCTTCGTCTCCGCCGCGAAGATCGTTGCAAGCTGTATGCTGAGCTTCAGGTTTTTCTTCTGCGCGGTATCAAGCATCTTTTTCGCGTCGGCCAGAGAGCCGGCCATCGGTTTTTCGCAATAGACGTTCTTGCCGGCGTTCAGGGCGGCGATCGTCACCGGCGCGTGAAGGTTATTGTGCAGGCAGACGTCCACGGCCTGGATTTCGTCCAGGTCCAAGAGGTCGTGGAAATTCGTGAAGACCTGCGGTATGTTGTTTTCCGCGGCCACGCGCTTCGCCTCAGGCTCGTCAATGTCCGCCACGGCGACAATTTCCGCGCCGGGGATTTTCTTGTAGTTGCCGACGTGTTGCTTGCCGATCTGACCGACTCCGATGATTCCGATCTTGATTTTGTCCGCCATTGCTTCAGCCTTTCGGGATTTTGGAAATAAGATGCGGTGGAACGGGGAACCGCCCCGATGCGAATGCGCGCAAGGATAATGCGTCCGCCCCGGGCGGACAAGAAATTTCCGCCGCCAATAATCGCCGGCGGTTAAGGAGGCGCAGGTAATGACATCGCGCGAGAGACTTCTGACGGCGTTGCGGCTGGGGCAACCCGACCGCGTCCCTGTCACGCTTTATGAGATGACGGAGTTTTCCGATCACTGGGCGACGAGGGACCCGTCATTTCAGCGCGTCCTGAAACTTCAGACGGAGCTTGGCGACAACGTCGTCTTCTGCGGAGTTGACACCGGAACCGGCGTCGGCGATCCGAACACGGTGACGCAATCTGTCACCAATGAGGGCGAGACGCAGGTTGTGGAGACCACTCTCCAGACTCCGAAGGGGCCTCTGACCTCAATCTATCGCCGCGATCCGGGGCATATGACTTCGTGGGCGATCAAGCGATACATAGAATCGCATGAGGACCTGCGCCGGTATTTATCCATGCCGCTGTCCGGCGGGAAGGCGGACCCAGCGCCGATACTCGCCGCGCAGGATCGCATGGGCGAGCACGGCCTTGTCTTCGTCGGCCCGGGCGACCCCATCGGTCTGGCTGTCGGAATCATGGATTTTGAGTTCTTCGCGGTCGAGGCAAGCCTTGATCCAGCTCCGTTTCGGGAACTTACCGACCGCCTGTTCGAGGCGATGAAGCGCAGTCTCGAGGTCGTCTGCCCGCTGGTGAAGGACGTCTGTTTCCGGTTCTGGGGGCCGGAGTATTGCGGCGCGCCGCTGGTGAATCCGCACAGGCTTTTCCCGGAATTCGTCGTGCGGTATGACAAAGAGTTATGCCGCATCGTGAACGAGTCTGGGAACTACTCCGTCATCCATTGCCACGGACGCCTGCGGGATCTTTGCGACTATCTCATCGAGATCGGGCCGTCCGCGCTGGAGCCGCTGGAGGTCTCACCGAATCGCAACGGGGACGTGACGATGGCGGAGCTGAAGGACAAGATCGGGGCGCGCATGTGCCTCATGGGCGGCATCGAGGGCCAGGACCTGGAACTCGCGCAGGCGGAGCAACTGCGGGAGAGGGTCGCCGAGTGCATTCGGGACGGCGCGCCCGGCGGCGGATACGTCATGCTGCCGACCTCGGCCCCGTTCGTCGCGCCGCTGCCGGAGAAGATCGGCGGCAACATAGCCGTCTATTTCGAGACGGCCAACCGGCTTGGACGCTATCTTCTGGAGAACCGCTGCTGAGGTGACGCGAGCATGGACTTCGAGAAGATTCTGCCGCACGTAGAGATTCCCCCAAACGCGCTGCGCCTTCTGTCTAAACCGGAGCGTGAGCTGCGCGTGAACCTTTCGCTGCTAGCGGACGGGGAGCAGATGATTGAAGCCCCGTGTTACGTTGTATATCACTCCACGTGCCGCGGCCCGGCCAAGGGCGGCATCCGGCTCAGCGCCGGAGTGACGATGGAGGACACGCGGGCGCTGGCGGAGCTGATGACTTGGAAGACGGCGCTGGTCGGCGCGCCGTTCGGCGGGGGCAAGAGCGGGATTTGCTGCGATCCGCGCTCCCTGGGCCAGTTCCAGCGCACGGCATTAATTAAGGAATACGTCCACGCGATACGGTCTGAGCTGGATTCCGGAGCGTATGTTCCGGCGCCGGACCTCGGCACTAGGCCGCGCGACATGGCGGTCATCTACGGCGAGACGCACCGGCTGGAAACCGTCACCGGGAAGCCGCCAAGCGTCGGCGGGCTGCCGGGGCGCAACGAGGCGACCGGTTACGGCGTCGCCTTCGCTGCCGGGGCGGCGTGCCGGGAATTCCTCGGCAGGGACATCGCCGGACTGAAGGTCGCCGTGCAGGGCTTCGGAAACGTAGGATCGTGGACGTGCAAGTTCCTTGCTGACGCCGGCGCGCAGATAATTGCCGTCGCGACAAAGCGCGCGGGCGTCCACAACGATGCCGGACTGGACATCAGCGCCATGCGGAAATACGCGGGCGACTCGGGACAGGTGGAGGGGTTCAAGGGCGGCGACGAGATCAGCAACGCGGATCTGCTGGCGATGAAGTGCGACGTCCTGATCCCGGCGGCGATTGAGTGCGCGCTGACGGGCGCGAACGCGGAGAAGGTCCGAGCTAAGATTGTAATCGAGGGCGCGAATGGCCCGGCCACACCGGAGGCCGACGTGATTCTGGATAGGATGGAAATTCGGGTCGTGCCGGACATCTTGGCGAACAGCGGCGGCGTGATCGCGTCATACGTCGAATGGCGCAACGCGAAATCGGGAAGCCTGACGTCCGAGACGGAGACGTACGAGGCAATCCGGGAGAGGATGACGCCTGCATTCGCCCGGATGACTCAACTGGCGGCGGAGCGGCGCATCAGCCTGAGGCTGGCGGCGCGCGCCGTCGCGTGTTCCGAACTGGTGCAGGCGATGCGGGACCGCGCGTGGATTTGAAAGGAGGGAAGCGATGCCGGCCCGGAAAGGGAAACGAAAAAGTGAAATCACGCCTGTTTCAGCAAAAGGCGCGGATATTTCCACGGACCTTGCCGCATTGCAAGAATCGCTGGAGTTTTTCGACGCGGACGCCTCGATCGGCCGGCCCGGCAAGCCAGGCGAGGTCCAACCGGCGAGCGTCGCGGAACTACTGGCGGAGATGAAGCGGCTGGGAATCCGAAAAGCTCTCGTGAAGCACATGTCCTGCTGGGAGTCGGGGCCTTTCCTCGGCAACGAACGGCTGATGAAGGAAATCGCGGGGTATGATAATCTGATACCGGTGTGGTGCCTTGTGCCGGACGGCGCGGGAGAGCTTGGCGATCCGGATGACTTTGTGCAGAACATGGTTTCGGAAGGCGTCCGCGCCGCGTGGGCGACGCCGCAACGGATGGTATGGAGCCTCGCGGAGTGGTGCTGCGGCGGGATGCTCGGCGCGCTGGAGAAGCGCCGCGTTCCACTGATGCTTCAACTGGAGGAAACCACGATCGAGGATTTGCGGAGCGTTCTGAAAAATCATCCCCGCCTGCCCGTGATACTCGTCAGGGTGAGTTACAGGCTGAACCGTCTTCTCTTCCCGTTGCTTGAGCGGCATGAAAACCTGCATCTCTGCGTCGGCCCGCCCTTCTCGGTGCACCTCGGCATCGAAGAGATTTGCCGACGATTCGGCCACGGCAGGCTCGTATATGGAAGCTCCTTCCCCGCAGGGGAAGGCTCGGGAGCGGCGACGCAGGTTAGCTACGCCGAAATTTCCGCCGCTGCCCGGCGCGCCATCGCGTTCGGAAATCTTGACAGGCTTGTAAAGGGGGCGAGGACATGAAGAAGGCGGACAGGTTTGCAACCGCGGCCCGCGCGGGCGCGCGTCTGGAGGGCGCGTTCGTGGTTGACGTCCATGCCCACATGGGGGAATACAACGTATTCCACATGGTCCGAACGGACGCGGCGAGCATGATCCGCGTCATGGACCGCGTCGGCATTGACGTGACGATGCCGGCCTCCCATCACGCCTGCCTGGGCGCGGACGTCAGACGCGGTAATGACGAAGTATTGCAGGCGATGCGCGACTACCCCGGGCGGTTCCTGGGATACGCGTGCCTGAACCCAAACTACCGGGATGAGATCGTTCCGGAGCTTGAGCGCTGCCTTGACGCCGGGATGCCGGGGATAAAGATTCACAGCGGCATGGGCGCTTACGATCTGGACAACTACAGGCTGGCATTCGATTTGGCGCGGGAGCGGGGCGTTCCCATACTTGCGCACGCCTACCCCGGCGACCTGGCGCCTCTGGAGAAGCTTGCGGAAAAATACCCGATGGTTCAATGGATTCTTGGCCACGCCGGGACGCTGGAGAGAACTCGCTACATTGAGCTTGCGAAGCGGCTGCCGAACCTCTGGTTGGAACCGACGGCAAGCCTCTCCCCGCGGGGCGTTCCCGACTGTTTCATCGAAGCCGGGCTGGGCGACAGGCTCATGTGGGGTTCGGACTGCCCCTTCCTTTCCGCGACGCAGCAGATCGGGCGCGTTCTGCTGGCGAGGATGAGCGCGGACTGGAAGCGCAAGGTTCTTGGCGAAACCGCGCGGCGGTTGTTCCCGGCGGTTGAGCGCCTGGCCGCCGCGCGATGAGAGGTATTCCTGGCGACGCGGTGGATGCGCCGGGGGGGATGGGAAGAGAAAGATGAAAGCGACGGATCCGCATAGAGCAATACTCATCGGCGCTGGAAAATCACTGCCTGGGGAGATGCGCGGACGCTTCGAGCCGTGCCGCGGCGAACCGGCCTTCGATCCAGAAGAGGTCGCGCGCATCGCGGATCTGATCCGCATGCCCGAGGACGCGGTTTTCGAGGATCCCTTGCTTGAGCGCGTCGTCCGCAACGGCCTGGCGCACATCGAGACCACCTTCCAGGGCGATCATCCGAAATACGGCGTCGGAACTTATGCCCGGGAGGAACATGACGGATTTCCGCCAACCATTATCTCCGCAGTAGACGCGCTCACGCTCTGGGGCATGACGGCGAAGGCTGAAAGGCTTTTCGGATACTGGCTCGAGAACTTCGTCAGGCCGGACGGGACAATCCGATATTACGGGCCGTCGCTGAGCGAATACGGGCAGTTGCTGACCTCCGGCCTCAGAATGATGGAGCGCGGCTGCGGCGCGGAATGGTTGAAGAAAGCCGCGGGGCCGCTGGGACGCATTGCGGCGCATCTTCAATGCCTCGTCACGAACGGCGGCCGGGCGCAGCTTGCGCCCGGCATTCCGGAGGCGGACGAAAGCGCGGCCGTGGCGACGTATTTCCACAACAACGCCTGGATTGTCAGGGGGCTGAAGGACTGGGCAAACCTGCCGAATGTAATTGGAAGTAATAACGCATCCGGATATAAGCAGTGCGCGGATGCTCTTCGCGAAGTTCTGCTTGAGGCGATTGGTGGAGCCTGGCCCGGCGATCAAGGCGAGTGGTGGCTTCGCCCGACGGTGGAGGCGGCGGCGCGTCCTGAGAACGTTACGGCCTCGCGCCTGGGGAGTTACACGAATTATCGCTACTGGCCGGAGCTGCTTTCAAGCGGAGCGCTGCCTCGCAACTGGATGGAGCGCATTGTCAAAGCGCGTCTCGACTCAGGCGGACAGTTCTGCGGGGTGACGCGGTTCGAGGATCGGCTGGACGACTGGCCGCTGATGAACCACATGGAGGGCCTGCTCGCGCTTGGGATGGCGGACGATTTCCGGCTTTGCCTGTGGGGGCATATTCATCTGCACCAGGCCGAGGGGCATCTGACGGCGTATGAGCAGGTCTCCCTCCCGCCGGGCAGGCGGGCGGCGGATTATTGTCTCCCTTGCCAGTTGACGGCCGCGAGGGCGCTGGGAAGACTCAGAATCTCCGCCTGAACTCCGGGATGCGCCGGAGCGAACGAGTATGGCGACAGGTTCTGACGCGCCTGTCTGCGCGGGGGCGCGGCCTTCCGGATTAATGGGGGGGGGGTTATTGCCCGGGGCTTTTCATCGTAAGAGACACTTGCGCGCGGGAACGAGCCGGAAGCCTGAACTCGATTACGAATACGCGGTCTTCTCCGCGATCGTATGAGTCAATCAGTTTTCCGCCCCTGACGGCGGGGGATCCGCCGCTAAACTCGCGCTTTGGAATTGCGACGCTGACCTGCGCGGCGGGAAACTCCTCGTTCAGTTCATTGCGCGTCTGCACCACTCGCGACTTGTGCTCCCCAAGCGTCTCTATGACGCTCGCGATCTTGATCTTGCCCGCCGGAATAGATTCGGAGAGAACGGTGTCTTCCGCCTTGTCCAGGCGCATGGAGAAGCAGGCGACCTCCTTCGCGGCGATGCGGATCAGGCGATAGGAATAAGCCTTGTGGATCGCGCGGGTTTCGGACGAGGTTGTCGCCGTCTGGACGTGGATCGTCCCGGCGGGTTTCCTGTTCGCGGTGCTGAGGGGACGCTCGTCGTTGCCCATCGCCGCGTCAAGGTGCGTGTGCCCGGCGACGACGAGGGCGACGTTATGCTCCGCGCAAAGCTCCTTGAATTTTTCGCGGTTGAAGGCGATTGACGCGCCGTTGTTGAACTGGCTCACCGCCGGGAAGTGCATGAAGACGATCTTCAGGCTCTCGCCCGCCGACGCCAGCGCGCCGGCCAGCCAAGCCGTCTGCGCGTCGCTCAGGCCCGTGCCGCGCTGGTCGGTGGCCGGGTTGTATCCTCCCTGGGGATTGGCGATGTGATTGGTTCCGGTATCGAGGCCGACGAAGCGGCAGGGGCCGTAATCAACCGTGAAATCGTGATATGGATTGATCGTTTCGAAGAAGGCATCCTGGTCGCCGTGATAGTCCGCGTTGCCGATGACGGCGAAGACCGGGACGCGGAACAGGGACAGGACGCGGACCAGTTCCTTGTATTCCTCCGGATTGCCGGCGTATGTCAGATCGCCGGTGGCGATGACGAAGGCGGGAGCGATGCAGTTGATTTCCGCAATGGCGCGCTCAAGGTTTCTGCTGGGTTCGAGGGGCGCGCCGCGCAGCTCCAGGTCGGTTATCTGAACGACGTCGAAATCGTCCGGGGCTTTGCCGGTCATGAAGACGGCGTTGGGAGCGCGGGCGGCAAGGTCCCCGCACCGGACCACGAGATCGAGGGGCCTTCGCAGCGGGGTCTTTTCCGGCAGCTCCACTTCGGCTTCGATGAGCTTGTCTTTCCCGCTGAAGCAGAGATTTCGGACGCGCGCCTCGCCGGTCGGCCAGCCGGGTTCGAGTGAAACCTTGAGGTCGGCGGACTGAGCGATGTTGGCCCGCAGGAGCATCCGGAATCGGCGGGAAGGCCCGACCAGCGCGGGATTGCCGATTGCGGGATAAACGATTTTGATGCCCGGTTGCGGCATCGGTTTTGACAACAGGGCGTCGTGAATTCGCGGCGGCGGGACGTCCCCGGCGGCGACAGCTCCGACAAGGCAAAGCGAGACGACGGCAAGCGCGTTTGTGAAAGCGCGCGCCGTCCTTTTCGGCATGTTGTGATTCATTTTCAGGTTCCTCCGCCGGACACAGGTCCGGACGGTGAGAGTGTAACCCGGAACGGGGCGGGATTTCCAGCGCGAGCAATGGAACGGTCATGCCCGCGCCGGGATGAAACCGGACAGCGAAGCACTCGTTTGCCGTAGCGCAGTTCTGCGCTCGCGCTGCCGTCCCGGCTGCCGGGAAAGCGAGCAGGCGAGACGCCTGCGTTACAACTCAAGCCCGTCAGTAGCCCATCACCGGGTGCGCCCATTTATCCGGGTGCCTGAATCGTGCGCCTGCGATGATAGCGCTTCCAAATACCCCCCTCCTGCCTCTGGCGAGGCGACCTCCCCCCGCCGCGCGGAGAATCCCGCCGGGATTCTGAAACGTTGCAGCGGTGGGGGGAGGATGTCACGCAAGTGACAGGTGGGGGGCTTGTCTGTTGCGTGATTTCTGAAATGAACGTGCCCGTCTGCGCGGGTGCGCTCCCATCGCCTGCGCGGTCATCTTTTGTTTGCCTTCATGAAACAAGCGGATATAGAGTAGATTTTAGCCGGGGCGATGACGCTCCGCTCTTCGAATTGCAGGACACGGGACCAATCGCAATGAAATCAGCAATCAGCCTGAACATGGCGGTCATTCTGGCCGTTGCCGTTTTTTCGGCGCGTGGGATTTACGGCGCGGATTCTGTCGGCGCGCCCGCCGGAGGAGTCTCCGCCGCCTCCTACGGGTCAATCCAGCAGGCGATTGACGCCAACCCCGGGCGCATGATCCTCATCCCGGACGGAGACCACGTGATAACGAAGAAGCTGCGGATCGCCGGCGACTCGGGCGGGCTTTGCGGCTACGGCCGGATCATCCAGTCCAATCCCGCCGAGACGATTCTTGAAATCGAACACGCCTCCAACGTCCGGGTCACCGGTGTAACCCTCACCCGCGCAGAGGGCCGGATGGACGCAACGGCCCCCGGCGTCTTCTGCTATGACAGCCGCAACGTCGTCCTGGACAGCGTCCGCGTCGTTGACAGCCGCGCCCGAAACGCCGCAATCGAAATCCGCGAATCGCAAAGCTGCACAGTCCGCGACTGCGAAGTCCTCAACTACAAGCGCGTCGCCGTGGACGACCGGACCGACTCCCCCGAACACTACGGCTACGCCTTCATCTGCATTGACGGGACCGGCATCCTCGTCAGCGACAGCGTCGGGACCATGCTCCGCGGCAACCGCGTCGTCGAGCGCAATCTCTTCCCGACCCGCGAGATGAAGGAGACGCACAAGTTGGGAACCCTGACCGAGGGCCGATTCCCTTCGAAGCTGGGCAAGCTCGCGGCGGGCGCGTTCAAGAACAACTACGTCGGCAACTGGCACCAGGGATCGGCCATCGTCGTCACCAGCCCGGAGAAAACGCGCAACACCGTCGTCAGCGGCAATTACATCGAAAACGCCGCGCAGGGCATTGACCTGCACTGCGACAACTGCGTCTGTTCCGACAACGTCGTCGTCTGCGGCATGATGGGCGTCAAAGCGACGCACGGAAGCCGCAACCTCATCATCTCCGGCAACATGCTCACGCGCATTGACCTGTGGGGAATACTTCTTAATCCCGGAACCGCTTCGCATAATGCCGAGGCCCCCGCCGGGGACAAGCCCGCCCGCGAGGCCAATGTTGACGGCGGCATTATCATCGCCAACAACATCATCACGGAATACGGCTGCGGAAACGAATACTGGAACTGGGGAGGCGCGACCGATGACCAGGGCGGCAGCTTCCCCATCACGTTCCGCGGCGGCCAGCTCGAAACCAACCCGCCGCTGACCGACGTCATTATCCAGGGAAACGTCGTCTACGACACGAACCGCGACGGCGTCGTCGTTGACGGCAAAGTCGGCCAACCCAAACCGAAATATCAGTATGCCGTCTTTGTCGGAAGCTGGGGGGCGAAGGACGATCCGACGCTGCCGAGAAACCTGCACTTCATCGGCAACGTCTTCCACCCCGGCTCGCGCGGCGTGTCGAACGTGGAACTCAACCCGTAGCCTTCAAAGTTGTACGGCAGGAGGCTACCCGTCACCCGCCGCTCGCTATCCCGCCATCCGCGTCAATTCGCGTTCATCTGTTCAAACGTGGGTTGAAAGGTCCAACCCTAGTGTGAACCTTACCGCGTTCTCGATGCGCTCGAGATCATCTCTACGTAAGCGTCCTATTGCATGGCCAGTGAAACGCCCTCGTTCTATTGCCCTTATCTGATGGCATTGGAAACAAGTAGGCTTTTTTAGCCTGTTATCTGCGGAAGGGTCAACAATAACTACATTCTCTAGCAGCCTGTTGAAAAAGGGGGCCTTGACACATGTGGTAATATATTATTGAAGAGAGGTTATTTTCCGGTATGGAGGCAAGCGACGATGGCGATGAGACGACGGCAGAGGCAAAAGCAGTCGGAC